>Ga0209482_1000397_pt1 | contig 37670 bp, 38 predicted proteins | sample CoawatmetaG10DNA_FD_187512 | JGI IMG/M metagenome (GOLD analysis project Ga0209482, IMG submission 187512) | Marine microbial communities from the West Antarctic Peninsula - Coastal water metaG104-DNA (SPAdes) (version 2) | ecosystem: Environmental > Aquatic > Marine > Coastal ...
ATATTAATCGCATCAAATTGCCCTACATCAGAAACAGAAACATTTTCTATAAAATCATTAATGATATTTATCTTATTGTATTCTTCCGCATATTTGCATGCAGCTCGAGATGCTTCAACGCCAACATATTCCCAGTTTCTTTCTTTAGCTCGCTTTAAAAAATAACCTGCTCCAGCACCAATATCTAAAACTTTACCAGGCATTGTAGTATTTTCTTCAAATATTTCAAAGCGATCATCATACATTTGATTAAACCAATCTAATGATTTTTCATAATAACTTAACATTTCTGGCTTTATAGTTTCATAATAATCCTTACCATAAAATTCATTTATATATTCACTTGTTGGCAATGGCATTACATGAGCATAACCACATTTATCACATTTAATTACATCATGTTTATTTAATGTAACTAAAATTTCACCATCATGTTTTTCATCTTTTATATTCATTATATTACTCTTTGGTTAATCTGTGAAAACCTGTATGCGCTACAGGCGAAGAAATTATTTGATTATACGGTAACCCTTTAAGCAATTGAAAAACCTCATTTACCGCAACTGTATACTCTGTCAACTCATTTTTACCATGAGCTAAAGAGGGCTTAAATTGTCTAAAACCAAGGAAGCCCCGTTGTAACATTTCTATTACAAATCTAGTGTTAAGCTCTTGAGGTTTTTCACTATTAAAACTAAAAGAGGCCAAACTTGGCAAACCTGAAACGTCTATTGATAACCCAGCCATTTCTGCAGCATCTCGCCAAATAGTTTTTGTTTGCTCACCAATATCCATAATATGTTTATCGGTTTTTGTTTCCTGATATTTTTTTAATGTTGCTAAAGCTGCTGTGGGTCCTACCCGATCTGTCCAGTTCGTACTTGATATAAAGGTTGATTGAGCCGCTTGCATAACATCTTGGGTGCCTAATATTGCTGACATGGCATATCCATTAGCCATTGATTTGGCAAATACTGCAACATCTGGATAGATTCCATAACGCCGATGAATGCCCCCTGCGCACATTCGATAACCACTAGTAATCTCATCAAAGATTAGTACAGCACCTATTTCAGATGCTATATCTCTTAGTGTTTGCAGATATTCATTGGGCGCATCTTCACCTCGTGCAGGTTCTATTATGATCGCCGCTATTTCAGACTCTTTACCCCGTATTGTCTCTCTTATCGATTCGATATCATTGAAATTAAAAGGTATTGCTGTGCCCTTTAGCCCACGTGGCACTCCGTTAGGTTGCAACCCAGGCATCAATTGACCATCTAATCCGGATTCATCAGCAATATTTGCAGCCAAATACCAATCACTCCAACCATGATAGCCACTAAACAATACTGTATCCCGTTTAGTTTTGGCTCGTGCAATCCTTACTGCAATAGAAAGTGCTTCACCTCCACCACGAGCATATCTAACCATATCAAACCAAGGATGAAGATCTAAAAGTACTTCAGCCAGTTCTACTTCTTCAGGACAATTTAATGAACTGTTTACTCCGCTACGAATAGCCTCAATAACAGCATTATCTACATCATCATCAGCATAACCAAGAATACATGCACCTACAGACATTATTGACATATCTGTATATATGCGTCCATCAAGATCCCAAACTTTGGCACCTTTTGCCTTTGAATAGTATGCCGGCCAGATATCTGGCGCAAATAATTCAGGCCTTTTAGATAAAAGTTGAGTTCCTCCAGGTATTAGAGTTTTTGCTCTTTGATATAATTTTTGACCCGAGCCAATAAAATTACTATCTTTATTCATTATCAATCTCCTGCTCTAATAATAATGACTTCGAGTACCCTTCATTTCTAACAATGCCTTGATTAATTTTCAAAAGCTGTGGGTTTTTATTAATTAACTCAAAAATTTCATGAGTATAGAAGATTTTATTCTCATAATACAATTTATCAAAAACTATTTTTAATAGCTCTAAATCAGCTAACTCATCTAAAGTCAACCTCATGGAAGATAAACCACTATATAAGTCTAAGGCTCCACCATTAAAAATTTTCGGATTGTTTTCAATGTATGGACCAACATGTTCACGTTCTGAAGGGAGTTTTGCATCTCTCCAAGCCATTTGAATTGATTCAAATGAAAATACAGTACAATCTAAACCATCAGGAAATTCACCCCCCAAGCCATAAAAATCATAGCTCCCTCCTAAAAATCCTGCTAATACTGAATCAACAATTACTGGGTCAATTACTGGGCAATCACCAGTAATTCTAATAATTATATCAGCCTTATATTTAACTGCCGTCTGGTAGAACCTATCAAGTACATCATTTAAACTTCCTCTAAAACACTCAATATGATGGTTTTGACAAAAGTCATCAATAACATCATCACTGGAATCTTTTGATGTTGCAATAACAATTTTATCTATTAACTTACATCCAGATAACCTTTCATGGATATGATACAAAACTGGTTTACCGGCAAGTGATTCTAGAACCTTTCCTGGAAGCCTAGAAGAGCTCATTCTGGCTTGAACAATTGCAATTTTCCTCATAAATAATTCCAATTAGATGGATTAATTAACCTTTCAGATTCACTACTGAGTTCTTTTGGAAACAATAGGGGTAAATCAGTTTTAGTAGATTCAATAATTTCCAGTAACTGATTAGGACTATCAACTCCAACCACAATTCTCGAAATATGTTTATTTGAAAGTACAAATTTCATTGCTGCTTCAAGTGGAGAAAGAGAATTTAGTTTCAACCAGTCATCCCAATAGTGCCATAATTCATGCCACTCATTAAATTTTTTTGGCCTCTTATCAGATTTCATTAGCAAGAGTCCTTGTAAAAAAACACTTCTGACATGAACTTCTACACCATTAGTATGAAGTTTTTCAAGCCAACCACTTGTACAAATCCTTCTATCCACAACATTATAAGGCGCTTGAACTATGTCTGCAGGATATAATTCATAAATTATATCCAACTGATCAGGAGAATAAATTGAGTACCCAATTTTTTTAACTAATCCTTCTTCTTTAAGCCTTCTAAGAGCTAACCATAAGGCCAAGCCTTTAGGCCCAAGAAGTTCATCTGGTCGATGTAAAAGTAATCCATGCAGTTTAAATATCTTTAAATTTCTTAAGGACTCTAGAACATACTCTCGAATTTTTAAATAAACATTTCCATGAAATTGATTCATACTAGGTATTTTCGTAATAATCTGGTACTCTTCTATACCAACATTTCCGAGTATTGACTGGCTTTCACCATAATCAATCGCAGTATCAAGAGTATTAATACCTGAAGAACTCGCTAATCTAATAATCTTACTAACATCATCTATATTTACTTGCCCACTATCATTTGCAATACCATATTTTAAGCCAAACTGAGCAGTGCCCAAAGCAAGCTTCATTTATACAACCTTTTAAGAATATCTATTACTTTTTGCTGATCAGAGTCAGCAAGTGATGGATAGATCGGAATACTTATTGCTTCCTTAAAATATTTTTCAGAATTCTCACAGTAACCTGCTTTGAAACCCATTGCCTCATAATAAGGGTGGCGGTAAACTGGAATATAATGAAGATTAACATTAATTCTCTCTGTTTGAAATATATTATAAACTTGACGCTGAGTTTGTTGAGCGTTATCTAGCTTAATGCAAATTGGGTATAAGTGATAACTAGAGTAACTATCCTCATGTTGCAAAGGTATTTGTAATGCCAAACTAGCTAATTCATCATTATAGTGTTTAGCAATTTGGTGTCGTTTTATTACAAACTCCTCCAAACGCATCATTTGACTTTCACCCAAAGCGGCATGGATATCAGTCATTCGATAGTTAAGCCCTAGGTTGGTTTGCTGATAATTCCATATCTCATTAGCTGGTCTTGGTTGCATTTGACTGACATCACTTGTAATACCATGACTTCGATAGCTTTGCATGCGGCTGGCTAATTCTGGGTTATTGGTTAGAGCCATCCCACCTTCACCAGAAGTAATTATTTTTACTGGATGAAAACTAAATACTACAATATCACTATATCGGCAGTTACCAATAGCCTCATTTTTGTATTTTCCACCAATTGCATGTGAAGCATCCTCAACAACTTTAAATCCATATTTTTGGCTTAGTGAATGGATTGCTTCCATATCACAAGATTGTCCACAAATATGAACTGGCACAACTACTTTGGGTAATTTACCAGTTTTTTCTGCTTGTACTAATTTTTCAGCTAAGCACTCTATACTCATGTTGTAGGTAAATGGGTCAATATCAATAAAATCTACTTTAGCTCCACAATGCAAAGCACAATTGGATGATGCTACAAAAGTATTAGCACTAGTCCAAAGCCAGTCACCAGGGCCTAGGTTTAGTGCGAGACAAGAAATGTGTAATGCCGCCGAAGCACTATTAACTGCAACTGCATATTGAGCACCACAAAAGTTAGCCACAGTTTCCTCAAATCGAGGAACCACAGGGCCTTGAGTTAGAAAGTCTGAGCGTAATACTGCAACAACTTTATCAACATCATCTTGGTTAACATCTTGACGACCATAAGGGATCCTATTTTGAACCTTGCTGTTCCAATTACCTTTGATTTTGTCTTGCATACTAGTTTATCTCCGCCATAACATCAATATAACTTCCATTTCGCTTAATACGTCCGTCCTCTAACTCTACAACCTGAGTGCAGTTTTTAAGGGTTGTTAAGCGGTGTGCTACAATAATCACAGTAAGCTCGCCACCTAAATTTTCAATAGCCTGCATCACAGCATCTTCGGTGTCATTGTCTAGTGCACTAGTAGCTTCATCAAAAACAATTACATCAGCTTGCTTATAAAGCGCTCTGGCAATACCAATACGCTGGCGCTGACCACCAGACAAACGTACACCTCGTTCACCCACTAAAGTATTGTATTTTTCACTCCAAGATTCAATAGTTTCTGCAATCTGAGCTTTTTGGGCAGCTTGACGCACGCGTGCATGATCTATTTGCTCAACAGGCACACAAAAAGCAATATTCTCAGCGATGCTAGTATCTGCTAAAAAAATCACTTGAGGAACATGGGCAATGTGCGCCTGCCAGCCACGGTAATTTTGCTCAGTTATATTTACACCATCAATTGCTATACTCCCACTCGTAGGCTGAAGTAGCCCCATAATTATATCTAGTAAAGTACTTTTACCACTTCCAGTGGCACCAATAAAACCGATATGGCTACCTTTATTGATATTAAGACTAAGTCCATGTTGGAAGATCCAAGGAGTATCTTTTGCATATTGAAATTTTAAGTTTCGTAAGACAATGCTATTCTGAAATGGCATAAGTGACTGATCAGGCCCATCAACATATGCTGGTAAAATTTGATCTAGTAAGTCTAGTGCCGCACTTAATGAAGCCTGGCCACCACGTACCATTGTCCAACTAGAGTACCCATGCTGAAGAACTGGTAACAAGCGTTGTGCTGCAAGTGCCATCGCACCTAAAATAGGGATAGCACTAGTAATTCCTGCTGACCTGCCAGCAAGTGAATAGGCTAAAGCAGCTATTAGAACCATACCTAAAGCCTCAATACCATAGCGAGGGCTACTACTAATAATAGATATATTTGCTTGAGCTCTACGTAACGGTAGATCTGCATTTCTAAAAATTTTACAATAGGTGGCTTGTGTACCATCAATAAGTACATCTCGAATACCCCCTAATCCCTCTTGAAGTGATTTGATTACTCGACCTGATTCATGATTGATGCGCTGACTATGACGCTCCAAGGCTTTTCTACTAGTTAAAATAACCACTGCATAGATAGTGCCAAAACCAATAAAAGCTGTAATAGCAACTTTAGGTTCAATGGCTAATAAAGCAAGCAAGATAGATAGCAAAAGTAATATAGAACTTGTAATTGAAGCTAATGGCAAAAGTGTATTTCCAACAACATTATTTGCTTTAGCAGAAATACCAGCAATCACCTCACTACTATTGCGCGCCACATGAACTGCATAGGGTTGATAGAGAGTGCGTCGGTATATGCTAAAACTAAAATCAGCCCCAATTGCATAGCTAAGTCTTGTTTGTACAAATAATAAAATGAGGCGCATCAAACCAGAAAAGAGTGCAGCGACAGCAAAAACAATAGTGAGTGGAAGAAGCAGTTGTTTAGGCTCCGTCAAGTTAAACATATTGATAAGTGGTTGCGCAATAGGATGAACGAATATTTGTTCTGGCGCGGTTAATGCACCTAAAAATGGAAGCACTGCACCAATACTGACTACTTCTGCAAAAGATGTAATAATCATGACTAAAAATAACAATCCAAACTGTTTACGCCGCCCTTTATCAATGTGCTGCCAAAGTCGGCGAAGAAGTTGTGGGAGTGATGAGTTTGTCATATTAGCTTCATCTCAGTTATTTTCTTCAGCATCAAGTTTTAACTTACTAATTTCATCTTTCAGTATTTCAAACTCTTTCATCTTTATATTTAAAAATGAAGAGGTAAGTTTTGCTTTCTGCTCAATTCCTTGGGGGGTAAGGAGGTACATATAGCTAAATTTATTTGAACTATTTTTGAAGTTTGTTAATTTTACCCAACCCTTCTCAATCAGTTTTTTCATACAATAATTCACCTTACCCAAGCTTACGTCCATCTCCATAGAAAGCTCTCTTTGAGTATATTTTGGATTTGATTCTAATTTGCTAAGTAGTTCAAGATTTATATCTTTATTATTCATTTTTTAAAAATAAATATCAGTCAAATTTTAAATTTTTAATCGATATTCCATAATATTGTTTCTTCAGAGTTTTATTATATCAATGTATCTTATTGGATGTTCAACAATTGAACATAGATAGTCTTGATAACTAGAAAATATGTATTTTTAAATTAAGCACTACAAACTAAAATAAGTTAAGTAAATTTGACTTAACAATATTTCATACATCTTTTCTTTTTAACATTTAATTAATAGTGTTAAATTGATCATGCTCTATAATTATACAAAATTTAATTAAAAATTATGAACAATAAAATAGACTTCAACAACAAAACCATCCTTATTACTGGGGGTGCTGGTTTTATCGGCAGTAGTTTGGCTTTTTATTTTCAAACAAACTTTTCAACATCAAAAATAGTTGTATTTGACTGCTTCAGAAATGATAAAACTTTTCATAATGGCAATTTAAAAAGTTTTGGTCATTATAAAAATTTAATTGGATTTAAAGGTGATATTATCTGTGGCAATATAAATAATGCAAATGATTTACTTCTTTTAAACGATTATAAATTTGACTATATCTTTCATCATGCCGCAATATCTGACACCCGGGTATACGATCAAGAAATTATAATGAAAACAAATGTAAACTCATTTTATGATTTATTGATATTGGCGAAAAAAAATCAATCTGTACTAGTTTATGCGAGTTCAGCTGCAACATACGGCAGTCTTCCTTCCCCGCAAACTGTAGGTAAAGAGAATCCTGAAAACCCTTATGGTTATAGTAAGTATATCATGGACCAGATTGCTTATAAATACTCATCAGAAAATCCAGATTTGACAATAGTTGGTTTAAGATTTTTTAATGTCTTCGGCCCACGAGAATACTATAAAGCTAATACATCATCTATGGTTAACCAGCTTGGCCATCAAATTTTAGATGCTAAGGCGCCACGTTTATTTGAAAATTCATCTGAAATATTTCGAGACTTTATTTATATTGACGATGTAGTCCAAGCTAATATTAAAGCTTGTAATCCTAAGAAAAATGGCACTTATAATGTGGGTACTGGTATATCAAGAAATTTTCAAGAAATTGCAGATATTCTGCAAAAAGAACTAGGGACTAACATTGAGACAGAATACTTTTCTAACCCCCACCATGGGTATCAAATAAATACTCAAGCAAATATTGCAAGCTCCAAGCAAAACTTAGGTTTTGAGCCAAAATTTTCATTAGAAAGAGGAATTAAAGCGTATATTCCAGAGATTTTGCGCTTGCATGGTACTGATCTCTCATGATAAATTTTCACAATAAGACACCTAAAATATTAGTTATTGGGGACCTAATGATAGATCACTATCTATGGGGTTCATCTGAACGAATATCACCAGAAGCACCTGTTCAAGTTATTGATATTAAAAGTGAAAGTGCGGTATTGGGTGGTGCTGGAAACGTAATTAATAATCTTTATACACTTGGGACAAAAGTTGATGTTATTAGTGTAATTGGAGATTGTGATGCTTCAAAAGAGCTTAAAGAATTACTATTGGCTATTAAGGTTGATACTCAAAACTTAATTACTCAAAAAGATCGAGTTATGAGTAAAAAAAGTAGAATTATTTCTGGACATCAGCAAGTAGTTCGTTTTGATATTGAAAGTACTTCTGAGATAAGTCATAAATCTCAAATTGCTCTACTAGATATTTTTAAAAAAATTATTAATAATTATGATGTTATCCTCCTTTCAGATTATGGCAAAGGAGTTTTAACCTTTAATCTAACCCAATCATTAATTATGATTGCTAATGAAAATGAAAAGAAACTATTAGTAGACCCAAAAGGCCTAGATTATTCAAAATATAAAGGTGCTTACCTACTAACTCCCAACAAGAAAGAGGCTAGCGAAGCAACGCATTCCAATATAAATGATAAAGAAACTCTTATTCATGCTATCAGAAGCCTCAAAGAAGAATGTAATTTAGACGTTTCACTTATCACCTTAAGCGAGGAAGGTGTTGCAGTTTTTGATAATGAATTACGCATTCACCCTACTGTCGCAAAAGAAGTGTTTGATGTCACTGGAGCTGGTGATACTGTACTTGCCTCTCTGGGCTTTTCCTTAGCATGTGGTGAGAATATTGATGAAGCTGTTAAATTTGCCAACCTAGCTTCTGGGGTTGTAGTAGGAAAAATAGGCTCATCAACTGCTTCACTTAATGAAATTATCGAGTATGAATCAAGCCTTAATAAATCTTCTAGTGATGAACATATAAAAAGTTGGAATGAAATATCTTCTATTATTAATGAATTAAAAAACAAAAAACGAAAAATTATATTTACTAACGGTTGTTTTGATATTGTGCATATTGGGCACGTAAAATATTTAGAGAAAGCCAAAAGTTTTGGTGATATATTAATTGTAGGCCTCAACTCGGATGAATCAATTCGAAGACTTAAAGGTGAAAATCGTCCAATAAACACTCAATCAGATCGAGCCTACATTCTTGCATCACTTGAAGTAGTTGATTATTTAGTAATATTTAATGAAGATACTCCTTTAGAATTAATTAAGCTTATTAAGCCCGATATACTGGTAAAGGGAGCCGATTATGAAGGCAAGATTGTTGTTGGTCAAAATATTGCAAAAGAACTAAAGTTAGTAAAATTTATTGATGGCAAAAGTACAACAAAAATAATTGAAATGTTAAACAAAACATAAAATATATTTTTAATAGTTGGAAATTATAGTAGCCCACTTAAATTAATATAGAAATTAAAATTCAGTACTAATAAATTTGGTTATAAAGATTCTTAAGCCATATAATAAATTTAAATTTGAGTTCTTTCGTCTCTTTATATAGTCCTTAGAGTTTTATAAAATCTATCATTATTTAGAATAAAGTTGTTTACTTATTTGATCAGCCTTTAAAGGCTTAGTTTAAATTATTTACTGCCTCCAGTACTTCTGAGGCTTCGATCATCTTCATACACTTATGATGTTTAAGTGGACAGACCCTCTTCATACAGGGCTGACAGTCTAAATTCTTTCTTACAATCTTGCTCTTTTTATTCATCCATTGAGCTGTCTCTTTGAATTTGGTTGGTCCAAAAATTGATACTGTTGGAATCTGTAAAGCAGCTGCTAAATGCATTGGTCCACTGTCGCCAGTAATAAATAAATCAAGATTGGACACTCTAGAAATTAGCTCTCTAATAGATATTTTAGCTGCTAGATTTTGGTAGTTATTTACACCTGCGCTGATCAAATATTTCTCAATATCTTCTGCAATTTCTTTTTCTCCAGGGCCCCCAAAAATAATGATGTCATACTCACTAGATAATTCTATAGCAACTTCAGAAAACCTGCTTGGATACCATTGTTTCGCCTCACCATAAGAAGCTCCTGGATTTATGCCTAGTAATTTATTTTTATTTGATTTAACTAATTTAATATTATGTAATAGTAATTTACTGGCAATAGTATTAATTTTCAAACTATCGTTGACAAAGTTATTATATTTCTCCACTTGATGGCCTTTAATATATTTTTTATTGTCAAATTGATATTTGCTTTGAGACGGAACAAGAAATTTAATTACTTTAGCTCGAAATGAACTTCTAAAGGAAAAAAATACATCAAACTCGTCAAAGCTCTTCAAAGTTTTATAAAGATAAATAAAATTTTTGTCTAGTAAATAAGTTTTAATAACTTTTGGATGACTTTTTAAAACCTCTGTTGAAACCAGAGAACCAAGTAAAGTTATTTCAACATTACCAAAATACTTTATACAATTTTCAATTGCCGGAGTAGTCATTACTGAATCTCCAAGCCAAGTTGGAAGCTCAATTAAAATTTTTATCATATCAACTTATAGTGTTTTTTACTCATCTCTAGACCAAACAAAATTTCAATTTTAATCATTAGTTGGTGTTTTTTTTGTTTGAGAGTTGGTTTATATGAACTATCTACTTTATATAATCCAACCTCTTTAGGAATCCAATCTTTAATAACCTCTGGATGAGAACCTTGAAACTCTTGAATTATTGTATGGTCCATTTGAGAGTAATTAATTTTAATAGGTTCACCCCCCCAGTACTTTTGAACTTTACTACTTTTAAGATTCATCTGATCTTCATTTCGAACCCAGCCATAGTGATAACAAGTCACTCCAGTATGCTTAGCTCTTGGATACCTTCCTTTTTTGTTAGAATCCAAAACAAGCCAAAACAGCCCATCTGGAGCATATGATCTTACTGAATTTTTAATAATCCTTGCTTCTGAGCGATACCAACCAGGTGAATCAAGAAAACTATTTGCATTACCATAAAAATGCTTAAAGTCAAAAGCCAGCGCTTCAACATTGGAGTCATTTAAATGCATTTCCATTGAATGTTTAATAAGATTTAATTCATTCTCATGATAAACCTCATCACCTTCAATATAAAAAGCCCAATCGCCTGAACAATTAAACTGGGCAATCATTTTTTGCTGCCCATAAACATATCCTCGATCTTGCATTGAATCATTCCATCTTGATTGAATAATTCTTATTTTTTTATCATTAATCGACTGAATCATTTCCAAAGTATCATCTTCACTATAGCCTACATTGATGATGAATTCATCTACAATTGGAAGGATTGACTTAATTGACTGGATAAAAGGATAACCAAGTATCTGGCCATTTTTTATAAATGTGAAACCACTAACTTTCATAGTCTTTAATGGAATTCATTCCATTTTCACTCCACTTAACACAATTATTTATTGCATCTATTAGTATTTGCTCATTCCTATTAAATAACGCCCTAGATTGCTCATTGTGCCATAAGTGAAATTGAATAGCATTAAAGCGTACATTTTTTCTTTTAACACCACTATTAATTAAGCGAACTACAAATTCACTATCCTCTCTCCCCCATCCCTCAAAGTCGTTATTAAAACCATTTACATTTATACAATCTTTCTTATAAAAAGACATATTACAAGACTTAATACCTCGTAAATGATTCTTTTTATTTGAAAATATTGAGGAAAGTAATTTTGAATGAATCGAGTTTTTTCTATTCTTTAATCCTGATGTAAAAAAGGAAAAATTAACTATTTTTTTATCAAGAACTTTTTTAGTTTGCATTTCAGACAATAACACTCTTGAACCTTGAACATAAAACCCAAACTCAGAAGCAGCAATATGATCTTGTATGAAGTTTGGATGAAGGATCATATCACCATCAATCAAAATAATATAGTCACCAGACGACTGTAATATTGCTTTATTTCTAGATCTAGAAGCTCTATAACCCTTATCTTCTTGCCACGAATGAATTATATTTAAATCAGAGTTTTTAATAATATTAGTGATTAAATCTTTTGTTTCTTTCCCACTCCCGTCATCAGCAATAATAACTTCATTAGGGCAAATAGTTTGAAGCTTTATACTTTCCATTACTAGCGATAAAGAATCTGGCCAATTATAAGTAGTGATAATTAGAGTAAGTTTCATTAGCTACTGAGTTATTAGTTAAAATAAGAATAAATTATAATCCATTTATTCTTTTAAAGACTTATATGGAAGATTAATTAATATTTATCATTTTACTTACTATATGAAAATTTCTGTTTATATTATTGCCTTTAATGAAGTTGATAAAATTAGCGATTGTATCAATAGTGTCCTATGGGCTGATGAAATAATAGTAGCTGACTCAAATAGCACTGACGGAACTAGCGAAGTAGCTATTGAGTTGGGCGCAAAAGTTGTACACATTCCATTTAATGGTTATGGTGATTTAAGAAATCAAGCAATTAGTCACTGCAATGGTGACTGGATTTTTAGTCTTGATTCAGATGAAAGATGTACAATTGAAGTACGTGATGAAATTACTAAACTAATTAATAATGCCCCACTAGATATATATAGAGTTCCAAGAAAGAATTTTTTTATGGGGAGATGGATTAAGCATTCTGGCTGGTACCCAAACTTTAGACAACCTCAACTTTTTAAAAGGGGAAAAATGTCTTACAGTATGGAATCAGTTCATGAGGGCTTTGTAAATCATAGTAATAAAGAAATTGGAACTATTAATAATATTATTTGGCAATTTCCATTTAAAAACACTGAGGAAATAATAAATAAAGCCAATCGATACTCCACTCTAGGTGTAGAAAAATTACAAAAAAAAGGTGTAAAAGGAAGTGTTTTCAAAGCACTTCTTCATGGACTTTGGTCTTTTATAAAGCATTATATATTTAAACTAGGATTCTTAGATGGAGGGCCAGGCCTTGTAATCGCTTTTGGTAATTTTGAAGGTACTTTTTATAGATATATAAAGCTTACAGAGGCTCAAAAAAAATGGAAAGCTCCTAGCATTAATTCAATTCAAAAATCTAAGACATAAAACACTAATTAATATAGCAAAGCCCACTCAAATATTATATTTTGAACTCCTTTTATCCTCATATTTAGTTAATATCTTGGCCAAAAAAAGATGCGGTAACGTATGATGGGTGACTGGAATTCTAGGTAACTTAAGTATCTTTGTATCTATTTTTGTCCTACCTCGAATCATAGTAGTGGCAGATTTAAAGCCAGCATTTTTTACTAATTCAATAATGGACTCATCAAACCGACCAAAAGGATAACAAAAATCAACAATTGATATTTGAAAGATTTTTTCTAAATCAGTTTTACAATTCCTTATCTCAGCCCTTGCAATACTATGATTAATTTTAGTTAAATCAGCGTGAGTTTGAGTGTGGGCACCAATATCCATTCCTAAATTTAACCATTTCTGTATCTCATTATCAGACATCAATTTCCTTTGGGTAATATTTTTATCAAGATCCCATTTATTAGAAGTTCCAATTCTTTTACTAACTATATAACATGTAGCACTAAAATTATATTTTCTTAATATTGGAGCTGCATTAAGTAGATTATTTTGATAACCATCGTCGAATGTAATGCCTACAACCTTTCCATGCTTTTCTCCATCTAGATAAGGTCTGAGTTGTCTCAAACTGAGCCCTTTATAACCTAGAATCTTGAGCATCCACATCTGAAATTTAAACCTTTTAGGCGCGACATGCAAACTTCTCATTATTGTAGATTTGGGCATAGATTCGATGCTGTGGTACATCAAAATTGGGATAGTAAAATCAGACATCATTTTCTAAATAATCTAATTAATCGCTGTTTAAGAATCACATGCAAAGGTCTCTTAATTTTAACATGCTGTGCTAAGCGAACTTTTTCGTCAAAATGCATTACTTTATTATCTTTTAAAAAATTCACTAAAACAATTCTTGCATATTCTTTCTTTCTAGAAGTTGAATATAAGCTTACATAATTTTTACCTTCTACCATTTTATATTTTCTTAATAAACTTTCAGACAATGCAAAGGGTTCAATCGTATGTGATGGAACTAAATCAAAAAATTTAAGCATAAGTTTGTCAGCCCAATCTAGACTAGGACGCATACTAGCCATGATACCAACCATCAATGACCCCCACAAAGCTGATTTTTTTGATAATTCATAATAATCATCATCAATTATAATTTTTTTACCCTCAAGACTCTCAACATAAATCCTAAATCTTTTTCTATCATATATTAAACCCTCATTAAGATAAAACAGCGCTTGATTGGATTTTATTAAATCAAAAAGAGGTAATGGTGATTTATGAAAATATGTATCTGTATCAAAAAATAAAATTTTATCAAGCCCCTTTAACTTTAACTTGTCCATTACGAAAGCTAAGCCACGGTTTTTTATACGAAAATGATATGCACCATTTAAAGACCATTGATTTTTTTGATTTTCACTCATAATTAACGTCTTAATTGGATAATCTAGAAACCTCTCTGGCTTTTCTGTTAAAACAACTATTTCTATTCGATTATTGTCATTAAGCCAATTCATAAATGTCATAATGCTAAATATAGCACCATCATAATAAGCTTGATCTTCGCCGTAAACTATATATAAGAGAACCTTTCTTGGCTCACTCATGCTGTTTATTCAAAATTGGAATTTCAGCATTGTATTCTAGCTTCAGATGCCAATCTTTTATCTCATTAAAAATATTATTGGGATTAATATTATCCAAACAATCACTTTTACCATGATCATCATTACATCCAGCTTTTCCACATGCAACACATGACATATCTGCTTGAAAAATTGTAACATTTCCATACGTTTGAATTGGCTTATTTGTTACTGCTGACAATCTTAATTGATTTGACCAAGGAGACCACATTTTTAAATTAGTTGGGCCAAATATGGCAAAAATACGCTTATTTTGTGATGCAGCTATATGCATATTTAATGTATCCATGCCAATATATCCAAGAGACAATTTACTTAATGCAATAAATTCTTCAAGTGAGGTTTCTCCAATAAAATCAATTACATTAGGTAATAATGGAATTTGTTTTTTTATTATCAAATCGAGAGAATTATTACCGCCTGTAATTAAAATGAAAACTCCTAATTTATTTAAACTAGATAAAAGAATATCTCTTAAATTTTGAGGGTATATCTTATATTTGTACTGAGTTGAAGCGTGGAATATTAAAAAATTATTAACTTTTATAGCTTTTAACTTTTTCTTAGCATTTAAAGTCGCCTCAGTAGAGGGCTCAATGGAGCTATGCATATTTTCATAATTAATTTTTAGAAGAGTCAAAGGCTCAAGATTATTTTGTAAAATATGTCTAGAGTTATCAAAATAGTAATAGTGAGTAAGAAATATTTTTTTCCACCAAGATTTTTTTCTATCCATATCAATAGCACTAATTGTTTTTTTTCCTGCTAATAACGCATATAAAATGCTCCTATCACTTGCTGTAAGATTAATACTTAAATCATACTTCTTATACAAATTGAATAAAATATCTTTTTCTTGCTTCCACCTAGCCTTTCTCTTCTTTGCATATGAAAAAGTATAAATATTTCTTATGAAAGGAATAAGTTTAGCAATTGAAATTGTATCATCATTCACAAGAAGATCAATCTGAGGGGCTTTATAATGATCATAAAGAGCCTTAATAAGAGAAGAACTTAAAAAAACATCTCCATTAGATCTTTGGATTATTATTATAATTTTATTAACTTTTTTCAAAATCTTTATACAAAAAAGAACTAAAAAAAACAAAAAGCAAGCTTGTATAATGACCCAATAGATAAGAATCACTAAACATAATAACCAAAAACATTAAAGGAAGAGTAATACCAACGTCTCGAATAAATTTATTTGTTGAATTAAATGAAAGCCTCATTTGATAATAAAAGATACTAAGCATACTAAAAAGCCCTATAAGGCCAAGTTGCATTAAAACTAATGTATACATATTATGAGGGTTAGTTGTATTTGGACCTAAAGGCGTATTAATTAAATTAATTTTTTTGTAAGCGCTTGGAAAGTCTCCCGTTCCAACTCCAATTATGGGGTTTTGTTTTATGACCACCCATGAATTTAATGCATAAGTAACTCTCACACCAACAGAAGTAAAGTCTGTCACATGCGTATCAGAATAATTTAATATTTCTGATATAGCCATGTTTACCCTTTTATTAAAAAGATCACTTGTTTGGTAAGCGGCAAAAAATATCCCAGGAATCAATATAAAAATCGCCAACATAGATTTAAATCTTTGCTTGTCTAAAATTTGAATAGTTAGAATTGCTATCATCACAAAAAAGGAAACTTGTCCTGCTCGGCCTCCAGTAATAAACATGTTAATTGTCATACTAATTGCAAAAAAACTATAGAAAGAAAATACTATATTCGTCAATTTCTTATTAAAAAAAACTTCATGAAGAACTAAGTATATTGCAAAAGCTAAAATTGGATTATAAGAAATATGACTCATAAAAGGAGTTGGATTTTCTATAGTTGCATTTTTAAATGGTTCAATTAATTCAAACCATATTAAGTAGGAAAAAATCTCTGTAATAGAGATTGCAATTAAAAAGGCAGAAACGCACTTATTAATATATTCTTTTCTCATTATCGTAAAAAGAATTGGTAAGAGTCCACAAAAATACCACATTTTATGGACAATATGAATCCCCCAACTCAAATCTTCTGTCCATATAAGCCCAGCAATATGAATACAAAAAAATAATATTGATGCTAACATCAATTTATTATCAATAATTTGATTAATTTTTGATTTGTAATCTCCAGAAATAAGCCATAGAATGCAGATTATAACTATAACTAGATTACCCCCAAAGACCGTGAGTGGTAGTAAAAATGCTAAAGCTATTAGTAAAAAATGATATGTTTTATCAAGATTAAAACTTCCCATCATAATAATTCATTACAATTGTTATTAAATTATATATTTGATTATACTTATCTTATTTTATGTCTATAAAAACTATTTTTCTTGATCGAGATGGAGTAATTAATAAAGATACAAACTACTTATTTAGAATAGAAGACTTTGAATTTATTTCAGGAGTTTTTGAGGCTTGTAATTATTTCAAAATCTTAGGTTATAAAATTATAATAATTACAAATCAATCTGGAATTGGCAGAGGCTACTTTACTTCGAATGACTTCCTTATTATAAATCAATGGATGATAGAACAATTTAAAAAAAATGGTGTTAATATTTTAGATATATTTCATTGTCCCCACCTTCCTAAATCTAAGTGTGATTGCAGAAAACCAAAGCCAGGAATGTTTATTAAGGCTAAAAATAAATATGACATTAATATGGAAAAATCTTGGATGATAGGTGATAGCGAACGCGATATAAAAGCAGCTAATCTAGCTGGTATAAAAAAAACAATTCTGGTTGGAAGTGGCCCCAAAATAAATGATTCTAAGTCTAATGCTATGTTTTTTTTAGATTCCATTTATCAAGTGAATCAAATCATAACTTGAAAAAAATATTACAATAAACTTTTAGCTATTTCTACTACCTGAGTAGGATTAATACTACTTATTGAATAATCATTTTTATCTATTCTATACGGGTTAACATCTGATTCAGATTCTATTATTTTATTATTGGTAGTAACTAAAGTATTTCTATAGCCTGGAGTTGGACCAAAAAGAGTTATTGAGGGAACATTTAATGCCCACCCAATATGCGTTGGTCCAGTATCTGGGCCTATAATAAGATCAACTTGAGAAATTAAGGAGATCAAACCTTCTATTGATAGTTTTTCACAAATATTTACATGTGGCGCAATATCTTTTATTTTATCTGCCAACATTCTTTCTTTATCATTTCCCCAAATAATAAGATAATTTGCGTCTAATAAATGTGTAACTTCTGCAAAATTTTTAACTGGGTATTGCTTTGATGCAAAAGAGGCGCCAGGAATAAGTATTATATTTTTTTTAAAATTTGAAAGGCTTAGATTTAAATATTTTTTTTCAGAATATAAGAAAGGCAACTTATACCTAAGTTCTTCGAGTTTAACGGGAAGATCTAAAGCAAAACATATAAGTTTAAAGTTACGCTCGATAATATTCTTATCATAGGAAAGTTTAAAGGTTTTATTATAAAAAATTGATGCTAACCTTTCTCTTGATGAAGAATTATCAAAGCCTAAAGTTAACTTTGAAGGTATAAAACGAGAAATAATAGCCGATTTAATCAAACTTTGCATATCTATCACTAAGTCATAAGGGCCAAAACTACGAAGCCTTTTCAGTTCTTTGAAAAGTAAATAAAGTGACTTTCGCTTTTTAATTTTTTTAATATTTACTGTAATAATATTATTGATATCTGGATGTGTCTTCAATAAGTCTTTATAGGCCTCCTCTACGATCCAGTCTACTTCTACTGCTTGGTTATATTTTTTTATGAACTGCAAAACAACCATAGCGTGAATAATATCACCTAATGCTGAGAGTTTGACTATAGCTATTTTCATAAAAAGTATTTTACATTGGCATTCTATTTAAAGCGCTAGATATTAAATTAACCTTTTAATGATATAATTTATAAAGCTTAGATCACACTTAGAATTAATATAAATGGATACTCAAAATAAAGAAGTTAAGCTTACTAACTTCATACGCAATGTTATAAATGAAGATCTTGCATCTGGCAAACATACTCTTATTAAAACACGATTCCCTCCAGAGCCGAACGGCTATCTTCATATTGGTCATGCAAAGTCTATTTGTCTTAACTTTGGAACTGCTGCAAATTATGATGGACTCTGCAACTTAAGATTTGATGACACTAACCCAACTAAAGAAAATATTGAATATGTCAAATCTATTAAAAAAGATGTTGAATGGCTAGGTTTTAATTGGGATAGTGAGGTTAAATTTAGCTCAAGCTATTTTGATATCTTTTATAAATGTGCAGAAGAGTTAATATCTAAAGGATTGGCGTATGTATGCTTTTTAAGTAATGATGAAACTCGTGAATATCGAGGAACCCTTAAAAAGCCTGGCAAAAATAGTCCATATCGTGACACACATATTGAAGAAAACTTTAAACTGTTTAAAAAAATGAAGTCAGGTGAGTTTAAAGAAGGTGAGTGCGTTCTTAGAGCTAAAATTGACATGTCTTCAAGTTTCATGTGTATGCGTGATCCTACTCTTTACCGCATCCGATTTGAAACACACCATCAGACAAATGACGATTGGTGTATTTATCCCATGTATGATTTTGCTCATTGTCTAGGCGATGCTATTGAAGGAGTTACTCATTCCTTATGTACCCTAGAATTTCAAGATAATCGAAGAATTTATGATTGGACTTTAGAAAATTTAGACACTTTTAATACCTCTCATCGGCCTCATCAATATGAGTTTTCTCGCTTAAATCTTGAGTATGCAACAACATCCAAAAGAAAATTAAAACTCTTAGTAGATAATAATTATGTAAGTAGCTGGGATGACCCCCGAATGCCAACTATTTCAGGACTCCGAAGAAGAGGATACACTGCGGCCTCAATAAGAGATTTTTGTGAGCGAATTGGAGTTTCAAAAGTAAATAGCTTAACGGATATTTCAATCTTAGAGTCATCAATTAGAGATGATTTAAATAATATTGCCCCAAGATCAATGGCTGTGATCAATCCTATTAAATTATTAATTGAAAATTATCCTGAAGGGAAAATTGAGTCTCTTAAAGCGCTAATCCACCCTCAAAAAGAAGAAATGGGTACCAGAGAAATTTTCTTTAGTCGTGAAATCTATATTGATAAAGAGGATTTTCTAGAGGAATCGCCAAATAACAAATATAAACGCCTTGCAATAAACAAAGAGGTTCGCCTAAGAAATTCTTACGTTATTAAAGCCACTCATTTTGACACTGACAAAGATGGTAACATAAAAACTATCTACTGTAATTATGATTCAGATACATTAGGTAAAAATCCATCTGATGGAAGAAAAATCAAAGGTGTTATTCATTTTGTAGAATCCAGCAAGGCTGTTAGAGCTGAATTTAGAATATATGATCGCCTTTTTTTAGATTCAAATCCATCTAACTTTGATGATTTATCATCTTCAATTAATCCAAACTCTCTTGAGATAAAAAATGGATTTGTAGAGCCAAATTTATTAAATGCAAAAGCTGATAGAACTTATCAGTTTGAACGAGAAGGTTACTTTTGCAGAGATAGTGAGTCTGATGAATTGGTATTCAATAAAACAGTTGGGCTTAGAGATACATCGAATCAATAATCTATTTTTTGAAGCCAGTCACTTACCCGCCTCACTTCAGAGTGCTTAGTTGTATCAATTTGAAGAGGGGTGACTGAAACAAAGTTATTAGAAATTGCATGAAAATCTGTACCCTCTGAATTATCATCTTCCTTCCCATTTTCACCAATCCAATAAAGAGATGTGTCTTCTTTATCCTTAATACTTGGCTCAGATTTACACCTGCTTCCAAGGCGAGTACTCTTAATACCTTGAATTTTACTAAGAGGAATATCTGGAACATTCACATTAATAATTGTATTAAAAGATAGCTTAGATTTGTCAATTTGTTTAACTAACCTCTTAGCAATTTCACCCGCTGTCTCAAAATGATTACACTCCCAACTAGCCAAAGATATTGCAATTGATGGAAGTCCTAAAAATCGCCCTTCTATAGCCCCAGCAACAGTTCCAGAATAGATGGTATCGTCACCAAGGTTAGCTCCAAAATTTATACCAGTTACTACTAAATCAATAGATTCCTTAATAAAACCACACAATGCCAAATGGACACAATCAGTAGGCGTTGCATCAATTGCATAAATATTTTTCTCAATTTGAATTGGTTTTAATGGCCTTCCAAGAGTTAATGAGCTGCTTGCTGCCGACTTATTTTCACTTGGGGCAACAACAACAACTTCTGCAATTTCACTTAGTGATTTTGTAAGCTGTTTGATGCCCTTAGCTTCATAGCCATCATCATTGCTTATAAGAATTCTCATTAACTAATTGTTAAGGCAATCTTATCTTTACTAACACCAACTTTTACAGTTCCACCAGAGCTTAGCTTACCAAAGAGAAGCTCATCAGCAAGAGGTTTACGTACCTCTCTTTCAATTAACCTCATCATTGGACGCGCACCCATCATGGAATCATAGCCATGCTCAGCAAACCATTTTCGAGCTGCATCAGAAACAATTAATGAAACATTTTTTTTCTCAAGAACATCTTCAAGCTCAAAAAGAAATTTATTGACTACGAAGACAACAACTTCTTCATTTAGTTTATTAAAGTATATAATTTCCGAAAGGCGGTTTCTGAATTCTGGAGTGAATATCTTTTTAAGCTCCCCTTCATAATCAAGGGAATGATCTTGCTCATTAAAACCTATTGAGGCTCTTTGTACATTTTGAGCTCCAACATTAGAAGTCATAACAAGTATCACGTTACTAAAGTCAACTTCACGGCCACTAGAGTCAGTAAGTTTCCCATGATCCATAACCTGTAATAGAATATTAAAGATATCTGGATGAGCTTTCTCAATCTCATCCAATAAAAGGACCGCATAAGGATTGCTATTTACTGCTTCAGTTAATAACCCTCCCTCATCATAGCCCACATACCCTGGAGGAGAGCCTATAAGTTTAGAAATAGCATGTCTCTCCATGTATTCAGACATATCAAACCTCAACAGTTTGACACCCATAATCCTTGAAAGCTGCTTACAAATTTCAGTTTTACCTACTCCTGTAGGGCCAGCAAATAAAAAAGAGCCCATTGGTTGCTCAACTGGAGAAAGTCCTGAGCGAGAAAGCTTTATAGCAGTTGATAGAGACTCAACTGCATTATCTTGTCCAAAGACACCTAATTTAAGATCACTCTCTAGGCTTTTAAGTAAAGATTTATCATTATTAGTAACTTGGCGAGAAGGAATACGAGCTAATTTTGCAACAATATTTTCTATATCAGGAACACCAATATTAACTTTACGCTTTGATTTAGGAAGTATTTGTTGAAGAGCTCCAACCTCATCAATGACATCGATAGCCTTATCTGGAAGGCGTCTATCTCCAATATGTCGATGCGTTAACTCTGCTGCAGAAACTAAAGATGCGGCTGAATATTTAACCTTATGATGTGCTTGATAATATTTTTTAAGCCCATGTAAAATTTTGATTGTATCTTCAACTGAAGGCTCCTCAATATCTACTTTTTGAAAACGCCTTGTAAGTGCATGATCTTTTTCAAAAATCTTACGGTATTCATCGTAAGTTGTAGATCCTATGCACTTAAGTGAACCATCTGCAAGTGCTGGTTTAAGAAGGTTAGATGCATCCAAAGAACCACCAGAAACACTTCCTGCACCGATTAAAGTATGAATTTCATCGATAAAAAGCACTGAATTTTTATCTTTTTCTAAATCTGTAAGTACTGACTTTAATCGCTTTTCAAAATCACCCCGATACTTTGTTCCCGCAATTAAAACACCAACATCTAGAGAATAAATAGTTGTATTTTTTAGAATCTCAGGAACTTGACCATCTACTATTCTCTTAGCTAAGCCTTGGGCAATTGCAGTCTTACCAACACCGGCCTGGCCAACAAGTAATGGATTATTTTTACGCCGTCTTGATAAAATTTGAACAGTTCTAAGTACCTCTTCCTCCCTACCAAGAAGAGGATCAATTTCACCAAGTCTAGCCTTTTCACACAAATTAGTTGTAAAAGATTCCAGAGAAGATGGTTTAGATTGCTTATCACCTTCAACTTTTTTTGTTTCTTCAACTGGATTATCAGCTAGATGAGAAGAAATCCCCTCCATAACATCTAATCTAGAAATATTATTTAACTTAAGCATATAAACAGCATGGGATTCTTTTTCAGAAAAAATACTGACAAACACATTCATTGCGTTAACAGAATTTTTTTGAGCAGACTGTGCCTGATAAACACTCCGCTGAAGGACTCTTTGAAACCCAACTGTTGGAACGATATCAATTTCTGCATCTTCTGAAATAATAGGAGTGTGTGAGTCAATATATTGATCAAGTTCAGCACGAAGCTCATCAATGTTAACTCGCTTCCCTCGAAGAAATGTTATAACTTCATCCATATTGAGAAGAGCAAGCAATAAATGCTCTACCGTTACGAACTCAAGACGACGATTTCTGGCTTCAGTCATCACCATATTGATCTCTTGCTGTAGTCCTTGTTCAATCATAAAATACTGTTATTTGTTATTAACTCAATTAATACTTAATTTTAACATTACTATAGGCAATTTGAATCAAAATAAAATTCAAATTAATCTTAAATAAATGTTTAGATAGATCTCAATTTACTTTCAAAATCTTCTCTATTATGATAGCCACCACAAAGTTGGCGATATCCTGTCAAAGATGAGCGTGCATGAAGAAGTCGCCAATTATCAAACGTTAACACTTTTCCAGGATCTAACATAAACTCAAATTGGCGACTTGAGTCATTTGCTAGATTATGAAATATTTTATAAGCATCATAAAACTTAATCATTAGATCATTTTCCAACCTAAAAGGCGCGCGGTCATGATTATTAAAACTTATTTGAATAACATCACCATTGTCATTGACTCGAAATAAAGGTCGATATGCCTCTAAATAGGTGTCTGGCTTGATATAGCGTCCAGGGATATTGACATTACATAATATATTAAATGCATCAGGATGCTCATTTCTCATTTTTTCTGCAATTGCAAGACCGTCAATTAATTGATTTTCACCACCAATAGAATCTCTTTTTATGCAGTGTAAAGTTTGAAGTCCTGGCGCATCATGAACATATGTTCCATCTGTATGAGGTTCAATAGATAGAGATGTAAAGGCAGTATCATCTGGATTTTCAAGCTTATTATCCCAAACAGAAAAACCTCCAAAAATAGAGTTTCTAATATAAGCTATTCTTTCCATAAGTTCTTTTGTTGCTTCCGGAGTTTTAGGTGCTTCTGTTACTAAAGCAAAACCAACTCTTTGAATATGATTCAACCAAGTTTTTATTCCTCCATCACTCATAAGCTCATGATAAGTTATTTCCGGGAAGTCTTTAATTTCATTTGATGAATTCCATACATTTGTTGAGTTCAATGCATTTGAATGAGGTATGCTTGGTACTGACATAGTTTTAAGTAATTCAAAAGAAAGATTACTTTCAGATTGATCTTCCCATTTAATAAAAACACTCTCAGAATAGCCATCAAGCCATATTTCATTGACAGTAGTATTAAGTGGCGCACTAAATGAATCAAACTGGCGTTGTTTGGTATCGGGGTGTAAGTCTTCTTTACTCTCACTATGGTCTCTAAGCCAAAACCAAGGATAGCAACTCAAGGAATTATCACTCCAAAAAATATTTAAACCTTTATCTAATGATTCAATAGATTTGATTAACATTTTTTTCCTTATTTAAATTTATACTGTAATAAAATTTTATCATCTCAATAGGCATTAAATTAAAAAAATTATATACCTAGCTCCCTTAATACTGCCATCAACGGCTGATCATTGTTTCTAGAATAGCCAATCACTTGTTTAACTTTTGTTTGTGCAACATCATAAGAATATGATCCACATACCGCCTCTCCATCTATATGAATTTTAAGCATAATTGCTTCAGCAGCTTGAAACTCTTTATGAAAAAATTTCCGCAATACATCTACTACAAACTCCATTGAAGTGTAGTCATCATTTATCAAGATAACATCAAAACGGTTTGGAATTTTTATTTTTTGCTTTACAGTTTTTAAATTAGTATGACCCATTTAATTAGCTTAAAGATTTTTTTGATAATAAAATTATGGAAATAAACATTATCATAAAAGATGGCAATATTGAGCTCAAAAAAGGACTAAAGTCCAAGCCTAGTGCTATTGCACTAGCAACTCTTGATAACATTTCAAATGACAGTCCAAGTGCAACTCCAAAAAATATTTTTCTCCCTAAGGTTACGTCCCTAGTAGATCCAAAAATGAATAACATTGCAAGTAAGATCATTGCAATAAGAGTAATAGGTTGAATTAATCGCTTATATAACTCAACCTCAAAGACACTTGAGCGTAATTTATTATCAGATAAAAATCGAATCTGCTTAATAAGGGTCAAAGTTGAAAGATCTTCAGGTTCTTTTTCTAAGCTATCTATCAAATCCTGATCGAATGAAACTTTTTTAACATAAGAATTACGCTCTTTTAAAGAAATCTTATCAAAAGAGCCTGAATCCTCAATAGAAAAAATTTCACTACCGCTCATATCTAAAGAACCACCATCAAATATAGCATTTTCTGACTTAATAACTCTTTCAATCTTATTCAATGAGTTAACTTCAATAACTGTAATAACACTAAATAATGTACCATCAATATTTCTTTTTACATTTATAAAGTTATCGCCATCTCTAATCCAAAAACCATTCTGATTGATAGATACACTTGAATTTCCCATATTAGTGGATCGACTATTTTCAGCATAACTACTTGAAATTGGTGCTAAAAATTCTCCTATAAAAATGAAAAAAAGTATAAAAATAAGAGAGTTTTTTAAAGTAAGTAATGTAATTTTTAATATAGAAACACCAGACACTCGAAAAATAAGAAGCTGCCCTGTTGTAGCTAAGTGCCCCATTCCTAAAATACATCCCAATAATATTATTGGTGATGCTTGCTTGTAAGCAACTTCTGGTAATTGCAGAACGATATAAGTGAAGGCCGAAAAGATTGTGTAACCCTCTTTTCCAACACTAGCGAGCTCTGCCAAAAAGTTAAAAAAACTATAAATACTAATCCAAACCACAAGAACAATTAATGTGTGGCTTAAAAGTGTTTTAGCGATGTAACGATCTCTAATTTTCATTAAAATACAAAATATTAATAACTGTTTTTAAAAGCATATCTTTTATGACTAACTTACAGCAACGTAAAATCTTGATAATTGATTTTGGATCACAATATACTCAACTCATTGCAAGACGAGTAAGAGAAATAGGCGTTTACTGCGAATTAGTTCCATATGATGTTAACCCCCATTTTATTGAAAAATTTAACCCTAGTGGTATTATTCTCTCTGGCGGTCCCGATACAGTTAGTAAAAACGACTCAGCACGGGCACCAAATATTGTATTTAATTTAAAAGTACCAATATTAGGAATATGTTATGGAATGCAAACAATGGCAGTTCAGCTTGGGGGTGAAGCTAAAAGCTCTAAAAAAGCTGAATTTGGTTTCGCACAAATTAGGGCTAGAAATCACTCAAACCTTTTAACTGGTATTAGTGATGAAATTAATTCTGAAGGTCATGGACTTTTAAATGTATGGATGAGTCATGGTATAGAAGTTACAAAATTACCAATAGGCTTTGAGTTAATTGCATCAACTAATAACTGTCCAATTGCAGGTTTTGCAAATAGTGAAAAAAAATATTTTGGACTGCAATTTCATCCAGAAGTCACACATACAAAAAAAGGAATTAAAATTTTAGAGAGGTTTGTGACAACTATTTGTCAGTGTAATAAAACCTGGAATACAGAAAATATTATTAATGATCTTTTAGGAAAAATAAAATCTCAAATAGGTGATAAAAAAGTTCTCTTAGGGCTCTCTGGAGGTGTTGACTCTTCAGTAGTTGCAATTCTTCTCCACAAAGCTATTGGTGATCAATTGATCTGTGTTTTTGTAGACAACGGCTTACTAAGGCTTAATGAGGGTGATAAAGTAATGAAAACCTTCTCTCAAAATCTTGGGGTAGAAGTTATTAGGGTTGATGCTCAAGAGTATTTTTATGATGAACTCTCAGATGAAATTGATCCTGAATTAAAGAGAAAAATAATAGGGAAAGCTTTTATTGAAATATTTAATCAAGAAGCACAAAAAATAAAAAATGTTAAATTCTTAGCACAAGGCACCATTTATCCAGATGTAATTGAGTCAGCAGGAGTTGCTTCAGGAAAGGCTAAAGTTATCAAATCTCATCATAATGTTGGTGGGCTTCCAAATGATATGCCATTCGAGTTGGTTGAGCCTCTAAAAGAGCTATTTAAAGATGAGGTTAGAGAAATGGGTGTAAAACTTGGCCTTCCAAAGAAGATGCTTTATCGTCACCCATTCCCTGGACCAGGCCTAGGTGTTAGAATTCTTGGTCAGGTTAAAAAGGAGTATGCTCATATCTTAAGAAAAGCTGATCATATTTTCATGGAAGAGCTTGAAAGACATGGCTTGTATGAAAAAGTTGATCAGGCCTTTGCAGTATTCCTTCCAGTCAAATCAGTTGGAGTTACTGGAGATGAAAGAAGATACGATTATGTCATAGCACTTCGTGCTGTTGAGACAGTTGACTTTATGACTGCTCGGTGGGCACGTCTTCCATATGACTTTTTAGATCATGTGTCGAATCGTATAATGAATGAAATTTCTCGAGTCTCAAGAGTAGTATATGATATTTCAGGAAAGCCACCATCTACCATTGAGTGGGAATAGAGAAATCTCTTGCCAGTTATAAAATCAATTCGACAACATTGGAAACTGGTCACTATTTTCCTAATGCTGGTAATTGCTTTTTTATCTCTCTACCCTCTTCCAAAATTACCAGAGCTTCCAGGAACTGACAAGACTCATCATTTAGTTGCTTATTTTTTTCTAGCACTGCCTTCAGGATTAAAAAAACCAAATAAATGGGTTTTATTTATTTGTTTGTTTATAATTTTTGGAGGTGTTATTGAAATGATTCAACCATATGTGAATCGTTATGGGGAATGGTTGGATTTTTTTGCAAATACTATAGGTGTTATTTTTGGTTTTTTTGTAGGGCTAATTTTAAATAATAAGCTTCTATCCAGCTATTAAAGTTTAGTTGTGTCAAAGTAAAATTTGAGACTTTATAATTAAATGGCAGTAACTTCCTCAAAAATGCAACTATTGATTAGGACTTACAGCATCACCCACTACCTTTACTTCAAGAGGGTTTACGAAAGGCAGTCTTGGTAAAGACTTTTTCGTAAGTTAATGAAATCTACATACAGGCTCTTTACGATAGATGGATTATGAATTTGGATGATTTATTGCTTAATTTTGATAACACACTCATTTCAGAGTATTTTAAAAGTTCTATTAAGTCTATAACTTATACGATCTTTCTTATTAAATGAGAATAATTGAAATGCAAAAAAAAACTAATTCTAAAAAAATTAGTTATCACTGATAACGAAAGTTTAATTATTTTAATAGGTGCTACTATTGATTATAATACCGATTATGAATTCTTATAAAAAAATAGTTGTTACAGGTTCTGCTGGTTTCATAGGTGCAACTTTTTGTTACGAAGCTTTAAAAAAAGGGTACAAAATACATGGAGTTGACAATTATTCCAACTCATCAAGTGTTACTACAGAGATACTTAAAACAACCTTTCCTGACTTTTCTTTCTCTGAGCTTGATGTGAGTTGTGAGCTTAGAAAGCTAACAAGAGAAATAGAAACTTTCAATCCAAATTTAATAGTTCATTTAGCTTCTTTGAATTCAGTAACAATTTCCGAAGACAAACCAGACTTATATTGGAAGAACAACCTTAATTCTACTGAAAATATTTTAAAAGTAATGGAAAAAATTACTGCTAATAAAATCATCTTCAGTTCTTCTGCTTCAGTCTATGGGTCTTTCAATAAGCAACCTGTCAATGAGGAATCACTATTAGAACCATTATCTGTTTATGGGAAAACAAAGTTAGCATGTGAAAATTTGATTAAAGATAATTGTAATGATGGTAATTTAGATGCAGTAATTTTTCGATATTTTAATTTGAGTGGGTCGCATAAAGAAAAACTGTTTTTTAATACTGCTAAAACCTCAGAAAACTTAATGTCTAAAATTATAGAAGTAGCAAAAGGCAATCTAGAAGAAATAACAATTTATGGAAAAGACCATCAAACGATTGATGGTACTGCAAGCAGAGACTATATTCATATTGATGATTTAATTAGCGCTCATTTTTCCATGATAAAGGTTTTGAATAAGATCAGTGGGGCTGATGTGTATAATTTAGGTACTGGAAAAGAAACTACAGTTCTAGATCTTTTAGAGACTTTCAAAGAAGTCAATAAAATTCCGATTAAATATATTTATGGAAAATCTAGAAGTGAAGATATTTCAAGAAGTTTTACTAACCCATTAAAAATAGAAAATATATCTGGTTGGAAAACAAAGAAAAACTTAAAAGATATATGTTATGACAGCTGGAATGCGATTAAATAGAATAAAATTTGCTTAAGCACTTAAAATGAAAAATCTTGATAATGTATATGTAATCCTTCCTTTATTTAATGAAAGCAAGGTCCTTGATAAAGTCATTGATGAGGTTCAAAGTACTTTTAAAAATATAATAGTTATTGACGATGGATCTACTGATAATTCTTATGATCTTCTTCTAAAAAAAGATGTAACTTTAATAAAACATCCGATAAATCTAGGACAAGGAGCTGCAATTACTACCGGATTTGAGTATGTCAAAAAAATAGAAAATGCTTTCGCTGTTATTACATTTGACTCTGATGGTCAACACTCTGTAGATGATGCAAAAGAATTTGCTAAGACTATTTTAAATTGCGAAGAGGAAATAATTTTTGGCAGCAGGTTTCTTGGCAATGAAAAAAACATTCCTTTAATAAAGAGAAATGTATTAAAGATAGCTACTTTCATTACTAATATTATTACAGGAATGAATTTATCAGATACTCATAATGGACTTAAAGCAATTAAGAAAAGTTGTATAAAAAAACTAGATCTAGATATAAATGGCTATGCATTTGAATCACAATTTATTTATCAGATATCTAAGCGTAAAATATCCTATAGAGAGCTTCCTGCAAATATAATCTATACTGATTATTCAATTAGTAAAGGACAAAGTATAAGAAATGGGTTTATAATTATTGAAGATATAATTCAATCTATTAATAAAAGATGATAATAAAATATATTTTAAGTGGCTTATTCTTACTTTTAATTTTTTATAGTTTGATTAGGCCGTTTTCTGGTCTTATGCCTAGAATTTTTTTATTTAGTGGATCCTTGCTTGGGTTCCTAAGTGTCTTAGGAGTTGGATATACAAATTCTGTTGCTAATTTTTTAGGCATTGGAAGAGGCGCTGATCTCTATCTTTATCTTAGTCTGATAACTATTTTTGTTTTTATTTTTTATTCTTTTGATAAATTTAAAACAATAGAAAAAAGAATTATTAAAATCTCAAGAGAAGTAGCACTTAAAGATATTGATAAAAATTAATTCTTGTACGAATAACGCAACGAATCAAATAGATGGTAACTGAAAATTTAACTGATAGTTATATAGTTCTCGGAGGAGGATTAAGTGGTTTAGCTACAGCTAGAGAGTTGTTAAAAGCTAACAAAAAAGTTGTCATGTTGGATGCAGGTAAGCTAGAAGAAAAAACATCTGAGAGGAAAGAGTTTACTTCATACAAAAAGAATTTTAGCTCTCCTAAATTTAGTATTTTTAAGAACTCTTTCGTTTATTCTGATTTTAAAAGACTCCTTAAAATAAAGGAAAAAAATTTTAAATCAATTGGCTCTCTAGCATATGGAGGTCTTTCTAATATATGGGGTGCTGACATCAGAGCTTACAATAAAGTTGATTTATCATCTTCTTATTATAGCTATGAGGAGTATGAAAAAGTTTACTCTGATCTTTATAAATTAATCACGAATATAAGTGATAAAGATCTTAATTATGAGAGTTTGGTAAAAATAGCAGAGTCAAATAAATATCCGCATGTTGATGCCAGGTGTATAGATTTAATTAATAGTAGTATTTTAAAAAATAAAGGCATTCATATGGAGCATTCTAATCTTGCCATTTTATATAGAGATAAGAATGGTAGAAAAAAATGTAATTATGAAGGCAAGTGTTTAAGTAATCCTTATTATGTATTTAATGCTAGATTCGAAATTGAACAATTAAAACAAAACAATAACTTTACTTATTTACCCAATACATTTATTAAGTCTATTAAAAAAGACGAAGATAGCTACCTTATAAATACAATTAATTTAAAAGATTCAAAAATCACGATATTTAAAACGGATAAAGTATTTTGCTCTTTAGGAGTCTTATCTACAACAAAGTTGGTTTTGAAAATGATTGGATTAATTGATAAGAAGGTTCCTTTATTATCAACACCTGGAGCAAGTTTTATTCTTTTTTCTTTTAAAAAGAAGAGACAAAGCTCAACTGACATTGCTGCATCAAATGCTAACTTTGTAATGAATCAAGATAAGGAGGTTATAAGTGGAGGACTATTCCCTTTTCCTAAAGACTGGTGGGTAAATAAATTTGGACAAGGGCCTATTTCACGTAATGCTTTGGATATATTGGATAAGATATTTTTTTCAAGAGTTCTTGTGTGTTCAATTAATTTTTCAAGTAATTTTAGCTCTAACCTTATTTCTGTAAATAAAAAGGATGAACTATTAATAACTGGAAATAAACATTCTGAATCTTTAAATCATGCTTTTAAGGTTTTGCTTAATACTTTATCTAAAGCACTCCGTTTAGAAAAATACTACATTCTTCCGTGGTCTGCTAAATTATTTAAGCCAGGTGAGGATCTGCATTTAGGTGGGTCTTTAGCAATTGGTAATTCTGATTCAAGTCTCTGTGACTCTAATGGTGAACTTCGGGGCATGTTAAATTTTTTTATTACAGACCCTTCTGCAATGCCTTTTTTAGCAGCAAAAGGTCATAGTTTTACTTCTATGGCTCTATCAGCGTTAATTGTTAAGAAATATTGTGATTCTTAATTTAAATTATTTCGTTAAATTCTTCATCATTACATATTTCATTTATGTCTACTAAATTTACGATACCAATAATTCTTTCTTGATAAAAGAAAAAAGCAGATTTATTAAGATTTAAAATGCTAATAACGAAATTAAAAATAGAAGGTGATATCCAAATAGCTTTTAATTCATGATATTCCAATAGAAAATCTTTAAAATGCATATTTTTTTCTCCTTTTAATATCAAAATACCTTTCTTTTTTTCATTGAAAATTAAGTTATAAATAAAATCTGTAAAGGCATCAAGCGATATTGGTGAAATTTTGTTTTTATTATTTGGCAAAGGTATAGGTAGCCCAAATTTTGATAACTTATTAAAAATAGAATTAGTACCGCCCTTCTTACTAAAAATAAAACTAGGCCTTAAAATTAAATGTTCAATTTCTTTAGAAATTAATTCTCCTAAAACTTTTTGCTCTTGATAGACAGAGTGCGCATAATTTTTTAATAATGGAGTAGAAAAGTAGACAATTCTTTTTTTTCTTACTTTCTTCAAAGAATCTACAATTTTTCTTTGTCCTATGTAATTTATATTCTCTTTACCAGACTTATAGTCGTAAAAATCATGAGCCAAGTGGATAAAAGTAATTTCTTCATGCGGTTTGTTATGAAAGGGAATTTCACCTAATTGAAATTCTTGAAAGGTTTCATTTTTATATAAAGGCACTTCATGTCTTGAAAGAATTGTGACATTTAAATTATTATTTTTTAAAACTTTCCTTAGCTCTTTTCCTAACTGACCCGTACCGCCAGTAATATATATTTTTGAGGACACATTTAAATTCATAAACTAACTTATATAAATCTTTTATAAGCTTCTGTAAGAGTTGTAAATGAGAATTCTTGAATTAAAGAATCCAATATTTTTTTATGTCTTCCTGCGTGTGCTGCATACAAAGTAGCATAAAGACCTTGTTTCTTAAAAAACTTTCTATTTTCCATATGAGGGAAAACTTCAAAAGGATGAAAATAATAATTATAAGGAAGGTTTAGATTATTATTAATAGAGTGAAAATAATTTTTTTGGAATCTAATGGGCATATAGGCATTATAAAAACCTCCACAGATAGGCACAGCAATTGATTTACTTATTGGAAAAACTGTAGGTGGAATTACTAAAAGACTTTCTTCGTATTTGAAGGGTTTTATTCTTTCTGCAGAATATCCAAGGTGATTTTTAAATTTAGGCATCGCACTATGGTCTATTTTAAATCCTGCTTTTAGTAAAACATCATAAGCCCAAGGAGTATTCTTATCTAAGCTCCACATCGGAGCTTTATAAATATCCACAGATTGACCAGTTATATCTTCTAGAAACTTTTTATTGGCTGTAACATCTTCATAGAATTCTTCTTGAGTATGATGTTTGACAGCCTTATGAACATCACTATGGGAAGCTATCTGATGACCTTCATCACTCATTCTTTTAATTATATGAGATGAATTTTTACAAAAAATACCTGGAATGAATAACGTAGCCTTTATATTTTTACTTAAAAAGTAATCCAATACCTCAGATACTTCTTTATCAACAAAGTAACTATCATTTGTAGAAGTCTTATTGGCTTCTTTTAATGACCAATATAAATCATCGACATCAACACAGATTGCATTATTCATACTAAATGAATTTCCCTATTTTAGATCTAAATAACTTGCCATCATTTACAGTAGGCCTTGCAAAGTAAATTCCTGTACTAACTGGTTGATGCTTTTTCCTTTTTATCTGCTCAATAGGATTTTCTAGGAATTTTAGCAACATAGTTTTATTAGCATCAAAAAGTTTATCAACAGTTTTAAAGTAAGAGAGATTTTCATTTATAAAAACACTTTGATTAATTATTGGGCCTTCATCAAAAACATCATTCATTATATGTATCGTAGATCCAATTAATTTTTCTTCATTATAGAGACTCCAAAACGGCGCATCTATACCTTTATAATTTGGTAATATCCCACAATGAGTGTTTAACCAGCCTAGCTTGGCTATTTCAAGATTTTTTTTGGTTACTAAACTAGTAACTGAGGAGAGAATTAAATCAGGATTTTTATCTTTAATAACAGCCTCTATTTCATCTATATTTTTTACTAAGTGATATGGTATATGCTTAAGGGCCGCTATTTCTTTAAGACTTTTATCGTCTCTAATTTTTTTCCAAACATATTTCATTCCAGTTAAGATAAAAGCTTTCCAGCCGAAAAATCTAAGACGATATACAATTTCTTTTATACTACTAAGAATGTTGCCCTGCATTGGCCCTGGTAGAATCAAAATTCCTTGAAATCCTGAGTGACTTTTACTTATTAAGTCGTAATATAAAGGGCAGTAATGAAGAGGATCATTAATTGTAACTATCCAAATCTTTAATTTATCAGTATTGCTCATTAATCTCCTAGACTTTTGATTATTATAATTTTTTATATCTAAAGCCTAGATAAATTGGCTAAGATAATTATATCTCAGAAACAAATACATTAATTTTTTATAATTATTCTTAGGATGATAAACCCTAATAAAGAGGAAAGCACATCCGATATTATCTTAAGAAATATTAGGTCAAAAATGAATAATTTAACTAGAAAAGCTAGAAAAATAGTAGAAAACATCGGAGTTACACTTGCTATTATTATGAACTTCTTATAAAAGTTATTGGCATCGGTAAATAAATAGTTTTTAAATATGTAAGCGGCAAAAAAACAAAATAGCAGTCTTACAAAAAAATTAATATAGATAATTTCTTCGGGAAAAAATTTCTCCAGTAAGAATACTAATAAGACTTCAACTAAATATATAGATAAAGAAATTGAGTAATATTTAATAGTAATCATCTCGGTATTCAACTAAATTCATTCATTAAGCAGGAGTTTTAAACATCTATTTACTTATAGATTTCTGGAGTACTCTTATCAAGGAAATCCCAGAGCCAAGTGAGATAACTAGAGCTGCTGGAATATTTATAAATCTAGCGTAATCAGCGCCCCCGACATTAAGCCAAAACCCTAAAAACACTGCTGAAAGTCCAGCTATTAGTGTGGAAAAAACTATTTTTTTGGGAATGTACTTTAAGCTAAAGGCTGCAATAGCAATTAACCAACCAAGAGTGAAGATGAATTTAACAAGTTGAGTTAAAAATGTTGAAAAATTAAATTCTGTATACCAATAGGTTCTGGATGTGAGATGCTCCCATGGTAGATAAATAGTTTGCGTAACGTAGGAGTTCATAAACATTATAGAAGCTAAACCTGTAGCCATGAAAACAATGAAAATTCCAAGATGATATTTATTGACTCTTTTATCTTCATAAAACTCATAGATCAACCAGCCAAGTATGAAGCTAGATCCTACTGGTAAGAAGACTTCCTTTGTCAAGCAACCAGCTATTGCTATTAATGGAAGCAGTTTCCAGTCGTTGGAGTGCATGCAGTAAATCAATAATAAGAAAAAGAATCCATATCCTCCATCAACAGAGCCCACTAAGTATAAATTTACTACATTAAAATTCAATAAAAAAATAAGACTTGCAGCTAAAGAAAAATCTAGTTTGTTGGTAAATTTATAGCTCATTTTCAAAATTAAGAGAGCTGATAAAGATGTAAAAACAGAATTAACAACAAGTAATGAAAAGTTGACCATATTCCAAGTCCCAATAGATGGGGTGATTAGATAAACAATGTGCGAAATATATGGCACTAAGACTCTATGTCTAATTCCTGGATTATCTTGTTTTATGGAATAAACTCCATTCTCTACTACATCACCATACGTTCTTATATCCATTAAGGAGTCTAAAAGCATTGGATCAAATCTATTTAAAGTTCCATAGCCTAATCCAAGGCAAATAATGAAAAAACAACCAAATAAAAAGACATTTATCAAAAAATTTTCAGAATTTTTATGCACAGAACTATTAAAATAAAAAAAAACTATTATAGATTAAATACTGGTAATCAAGCAACTAGAATAAATATAGAAGCTACAAAAAAAATCAGAATCTTAATAGTTGTTAAATACAAATTAATTAGCGGAAAAAGGATATTATTAATGAATGGGAATGGGAATGAATAAAAATAGATACATGGAGGGTTTTACATTTTGATCCAGTCTTTCATAACAGGTTTTTTTCTTGGACTTTCTTTAATAGTTGCAATTGGAGCTCAGAATACTTTTGTTCTAAGGCAAGGCATTCTTGGTCATCATGTCTTTTATATAGCTTTATTTTGTGCATTGTCTGATGCCCTCCTAATTAGTGTTGGAGTTGTAGGTATATCATTTTTTTTTAATAATTTCATTAACCATAATTTAAATATTCTTTTTGGTTTGTCTGCTTTTTGGCTCGCTAGCTATGGATTGATAAGATTAAAATCTGCACTTAAATCTAATAAAACTATTGCAATAGAAGCTTCTAACTTAAAGGGCCTTTTTCAAACTATTTCAGTTGCTGCAGTATTAACTTTTCTAAACCCACATGTCTATCTTGATACTATGGTTCTTATTGGATCAATATCTCAACAATTTTCTGGATTTCAAAAAATTACATTTACACTAGGTGCTTGCCTAGCTAGTTTCGTTTTTTTCTTTAGCCTTGCTTATGGAGCAAGACTATTAATGCCTCTTATGCACAAGCCATTTTCTTGGAAAATACTCGATAGTTTAGTAGCATTAATTATGTTTTCTATTGCTTTTAAATTAGTATTAGCAACAAATTGGCTTTAAGCAATGAACTTTTTATTAAAATAAACTAATGAATGAAGATGAAAAATGGATGAGTCTTGCGCTTGAACAGGCTAGAAAAGCTGAAGAGCATGGCGAGGTTCCGGTAGGAGCAGTCTTAGTTAAAGACGGGCTTCTTGTTGCAAAAGCCTACAACCAACCGATATCTACAAACGACCCAACGGCTCACGCTGAAATTCAATTGTTAAGGGTTGCAGGAAAAAAACTAGCAAATTATCGACTAACGAACACCTCACTTTATGTAACACTAGAGCCATGTGCAATGTGTTTTGGAGCGATGGTACATGCCAGAATTGAGCGTATTATCTATGGAGCCCATGACCCCAAAACAGGAGTATGTGGATCATCCACAGATTTAAGAAACTTAAATTGTTTTAAACATCAAATTAATATTACTGGGGGCATCTTACAACATGATTGTAGTAAGATACTTCATACATTTTTTAAACTACGAAGATAATTCTTTAACTTATAGAATTAAACTGTATACATGCCGCCGTTGACATGCAATGTTTGGGCTGTGATATACGAGCCACTCTCACCGGCAAGAAACAACACAGACTGAGCTATTTCGTCAACTGTCCCTAATCTGGCCATAGGGATCTGAGAAGCTAGTGCTACTTTTTGGTCTTCGGGAAGCTTGTCGGTCATATCTGTCTCAATAAAGCCAGGGGCTATTGCATTAACGGTAATGCCTCTAATGCCAACTTCTCTAGCCAAAGATTTAGTAAAGCCCATAATCCCAGCCTTTGCAGCAGCATAGTTTGACTGGCCTGCGTTCCCCATAGCGCCGACAACTGAAGTAATTGAAATAATTCGCCCAGACCTTTTTTTAATCATACCTCGCAGCACAGCCTTTGACATCTTATAGACAGAAGAAAGGTTGGTATTAATAATATCATCCCACTCATCCTCCTTCATTCTGACAAGGATATTAT
>Ga0209482_1000399_pt1 | contig 37516 bp, 41 predicted proteins | sample CoawatmetaG10DNA_FD_187512 | JGI IMG/M metagenome (GOLD analysis project Ga0209482, IMG submission 187512) | Marine microbial communities from the West Antarctic Peninsula - Coastal water metaG104-DNA (SPAdes) (version 2) | ecosystem: Environmental > Aquatic > Marine > Coastal ...
ATCAAAATTAGCCCTATTTTTTGTCTTGATAAATCAAGACTGGTGCGTAGCACCAGGTACGTAGTACCAAAAAATAGGGCTAATTTTGATCCAGAAATAGCCCTAATAAACCCAATAGAGGAGCTATGTCTAAACGATACCTAATCTATAGAGGCTATTTGGGGTATATTGTACATTTTTTACTCTCAATATATAGCTAAGAAAATAATTCGCCTGGTATTTTTGTTTTTTTGTGTTTTATAAGTATAAATTATGTATTCTTTATGGTATAAAAAGGGTTAATCTTGTGGTTATTACAAAGTATAACCTATTTCAAACCTTTATTTATGTTTTATTTACGTTTGAAATAGACATGGTTTTTTATACCATAATTCGAACGTAAATTTAATCTATGTATATATAAAATGCCGAAAATAGAATCTAGATTGAACCCAATAACCAGATGGGTCAGGAGAAATATCATGTCAATGACATACAGGACAGAAAAAGTAACAGTTTTACGAGATTGGAAACTTGCCCTAATGAATATGTTTCTTCAGTTATGTGTAATATCATGGGTCATATATTCGTTATTTGACCAAAAAACATATATTGAAAGCGAAGTACCAACAGGAGTCGTAAGCTCATGGGGTTTAGGTGGTACGGAATATACCGATAAACAGGTAAGTATATACAATGGAGAACAATCTTTTTGTAATAACCTCGGTTCGTACGCGTTTAACTATTCCACGGATTGGTATTACAAAGTACCAATCTGTGTATATTCCGCAGCAGAAGAATTGATTTCAAAGTTACCAACTGGTAACGTCATGTTTTTCACCACACATATCACACAAACACTCAAACAGAGATATACTACACCAGAAACAGGGTGTCTAAAAGAACCCAATGGTATAGAGGAATGCGTAGAAGAAATGGGTCAATGTATACACTCTACGTCAGCCAACTTCCTATCAACGGGTATAGAGGATAGTATTTTTGCGTTCAACCACTATTACGACTCTTCTGTAGAATCAGGTCCCAAACCGGTAACGTATATCCGAAAACCAGGTTCAGATGAAAATTTGTATACGTTCGAAGAAGGTAGTTCCATACGTTTAAAAATTTCCGAATGGTTAGATATAGCGGGTATTGATCTCGATAAACCATTAAACGAACAAGTATCTGAAGGTGTGGCGACACAAGTATCAGGGTTTAACGGGGCTGGACAGGATATTGATAATTATCCACACGTAAGAACAAGTGGTGTAAGATTAAATATTAAAATTAAATATCATAATTATGACTTACATACGGATAAAACAAATATCGGTAAAAAGGATATATATGCCATAGTTAACGTTGAACCAAAATTGGGGTGGTTTTCAAAAGGTAATGAAATATACTATAAACAGTTACCAAATGTCACAATATTTGACATAAACAACCCTGTTAATTTAACAACGGGACAACCAAATGGTATATATACAGACTTCTACAGGTATGGTATTTTAATTGATATTCAACAAAGTGGTTTAGTGGGTGAAGTAAATTACGTATTTGTTCTACTCCAATTGACTTCAGGTTTGGTTCTTTTGGGTGTCGCTTCGTCAATTGTTGGGTTTATTGCTAAATACTTAATGGGAGAAGTATCACCGATATACAAAAGTATTATACAAGAAGAATTTGACGTTGCTAAGGAAGCTGCACAATATGCCGCACAAGCTTGCGTTGCATCAAGGGTATTCAAAGAAGCCGACGAAAGTGGTGAAGGTGATTTGGACTTCGAAGAACTCAGAAAACTTGTTAAGGATTGTTTCTCCAAAACATATTTGGGTAATTCTGATTCAGATAGTATAAACAGTGATGAAAGTAAGGAAAAATTTACAGATCATGATATAACAGCGATGACATTCTATCTCATGAGAGCTGCTGATGAAAAATTAGATGAAAGAATATTAACAAAAAGTGAAAAAACCATGAAGCAGTTAAAAGATTCCAAAATATCTTTACATCAATGGCAAGAATTGTGTGTAGCGGGTGTTCTCGAACGCGAAAAAATGCAATCTATCATTAGTTTAAACCCATTTGCACAGGATGTTAAAACAAAAAAATAATAAAGAGTAAAATATAATTTTATTAAAATATAACTGTTTAAAAAACTATAATTTTTTAAAGAGGTATCGATTTAAATTTTTTAAAGTATATAACGTATTCGTCGTTTTAAATAATATCATCGTCTTCATCTGCCATGTCAGCCCACGACTTTTTTTCGGGTTTAACACTTGTAGTAGTGTGTGTATTTGAGGTAAGGTTACTTTCATGTTCCTCTTCCTCTATAGCAATCCTCAAGCGTTCCTCCAATGTTATACCATCGACGACTGTTCCCGTAAATTCATGGTCAGGTAAAGTTGGGTCAAATATATCACCGTGAGATTCACACAAGGAACATGGGTGTGTAGGAGTTTCACCCGGTTCGTGGTTATGCATAGGTGGAGGATCTTTAGTTTTTTTAAGACTCGGTTTTTTCCCTCTTTTTCCCCCTTTTTTAACATTGGAATTTTCTTTTGTATCTTTCACAACATCCACACTTTCAACGACTTCACTTTCAACAGGATTATTTAAATCGTTTTTGTTTTGCATTCTTTTATGCATCACACACACGGTTTCACCACCGTAAACAAATCGAGTACACTGTGTACCTTTAGTTGTCATACACGAACATTGAACCCGTGTAGAATCGTCCCTGGATTTCTTCGAAACACGTTTGGTAGGTTCGTATTTTTCAAGTTTATCTTTCATACTGTCAAGCAATATATTAGTCTTGGTATATTCTTCTTTCAAAACATTAACTTCATTGGTTAAAAGAGTAATCATTTTTGCCGATTCAGAGTCTCTTCGTTCAGATTCCCCCATAAATTTTAAAAGCATTTGCTTTAATTCATTTGTATTTTTACCAACGTATTCCATCAAGACGTTGTTATCACGAATGACGTCAATATTTTTATTAGTAGATACAGTAGTCATTTTATTATAATAATTGTTTTTTACTTTATATATTTTCAACTTGGGTGTTCTTTAAGTGCTATTAAGTGCAATCAGCAGCTCTACCTGCTTCATTTGCGATAAGACCACTCGCAACAAGTTTAAAATCAAGAGAATCGTTTGTACACTTATCATCGATTGTAGTATAATCTTTAATTTTTAATTTTTTAGCTGGTGTTCCATTAAAATCAACCATCATGAATCTGGTTGTAGTAGTACCTGTTTGTCTAAATCGTATATGATCATTGTCTTTACCAGCAACAGTTGCAAATTTATACTTATCATCAAAGTCGGTACTATCATTTGTTTCCGCAATTGATATTATACCAGTATCTGCTGCCCTTTTAAGAAAATATTTTTTAACATCATTGTCCAACTTCACTCTTAAACGAACAATACTATTACTCGCGTTTTGTCCTTCGGGTAATATAATAATTTTACCAGATTTTGAGCCGTGAATATGTTTAATTATATCCTCTTTAATCCCGACGCTATACATATAGTACGTGTTATCAGTTATAGTTGCAGATATAGTTACAGTGCCAGTTGTAGGTTTGTAAATATACGTCTTAGCAGATAATAAATCTTTTGTTGCAGAAAGATCGTCGACCGTAACAACATACGTTTGTACATCATCATCTGTTAATCTAACTTCATTATCGTCCTTGTCAAGATAGTAAACGTGAATCATGTTTGTACCAACGGCACTAAACTTTTTATTGTCAGCCACCTCCAATGCGGCGGCATTATTCACCGACTTAAGCATATTCGCGGTAAATGTATGACTAAGACCAGATGAATATTGTGTAAAATATTTAATAGGATCAGTGGTTTTATTTATTGTTTCTGTCATTCTTACCACGTTTTTAGTTTTAGTAGCATCATCATCAGTTGGATCAGGTACTTGCTGTTCCCATTTAACTTTAATTACTTTAATGTCGTCAAAACCACCGCCGTTATTCCACGTTAAACCTAATTGAATATTCTTAGAAAGTTCCTTATCATCGAAATTAGTTTGTGTCGATTCGTATCCCTCTGTTTTTTTAATCATATACGGTGAAGTTTTGGTATTATCAGTCGTATTATCAGATTTATCCGGGTTTTGAGTAGCCTGTAAATTACCAACCTCAATGGTTGGTCCGACTGTATCCCTCTTATCATCGGTAGAAGTAGATGAATCACTTCCTTTTTTTCTTATAATCAAAAATAGAATAACAAGAATAACAATAAGTGCGACAGCACCGTAAATATATTTTGTTTCCATGTTTATTTATATTATACATTTTTATTTTTATTCCAAACATGTTTACCTCGATTAAAAGTAAAAATGTGTGAATTAACTAAACTGGGTTAATGCACCGGGTAAATTCATCTTCAATTACATTTTCTGATAACAAAATATCCATGGATTGGTAATTACATTTATATTTAAGACCTGTCATATTTACAATATTTTCAACCACTAATTTGTGATTAATCGAATCCGTATCTCGCATATCGTACATAAGGAATTCTTCACCTTCATCATTCGTACCCGTAGGGCTAAGACGTATATAATCAGGTTTTGAACCTTCTAGTAATTCCCATACTATAGATTTAGTACTATCTTCCAAAAGACCAACTTCGCGTGGTAAAGTAACATCAGTACCCGTGTATGCAAAAAATTTATCATTACCACTATCACCGCCTTTTATCTTAATTTTAAATTTGGAATTATCACCACCTTGAGTAGCAGGTATAATCGTAACCATTGGATCAGCATCAGCATCAAGTCCTGTAACCAAATCTTCAATTTTACCGGCACCATCAAAAAACATATAGTACCCTTTATTCAAAAATTCACTAGTAATTTCAGCTTTTTTATCGTCATCTTTCGAAAGTGTTGGTTCTAACAAAGTGACTTTCTTTTCTTGTAAACCAAGTGTTTCTGCCAACTCTTCTTCAGTAACTGGTATCGCGGCTATATTTTTAGGTGTTAATTCCATCTCAACACCCGTAAGTTTTTGTTTATAAAAAAGTCTAACTTTATTATCACCAATTGCATTAATACCTTCACTATCTGTACCACTGAAAACAATCTTACTAACTGCGTTCTTTTTAAACATTTTTGGTTCGTCGGTTTTTTTAATAGTCTTTTCCTGTTTTTTCTCATCTCCTATGTATCGACGAGCAATTATTTCATCCAAGTCTAAACCGTCTTCTGTATTTTCAAATTTTATACCAACATCAACGTTTTTAGATAAGGCTGTATAATCATCAACATTAACAGCGCCTGATCGCCCTGAAGCTTCGGCGGGATTATAAGTTTCTATAAGATTCATAGGTGTTATTTCAGCTGTAAATTCACCACGGTTTTTATAAAAATATGCACCCGCAATTACGAGCGAAAGTAAACAACAGCACATCATAAGAATCAAAATCATCTTTTTCTATTATTACTATTTATTTTTATTTTAAAATTATGTATCTTACCGACCACCTCGGTAGCGTGGACGAGAAGGTGGAGGAGGTGGACTCACAAAATCCTTAATCCCAATGACTGGTTCCGGGTATTCCTTTTTAACAAATTTAGAAGCGTCACATTTTCCACCATCGTATCTGCCCCCGTTTTTATATGATGTTTGGCGTTTCGCTCGAAAATAAATTTTAAAACCAACCGAATATGGATCTGTAGAAGCAGGTTTACAATCAGAAAGAAACCTCTGTCCCGCTGGCGTTTGACAAGTTTCAAAACCCCCACCTTCGGCTTCGGGCGTACTCCCCCACCACCCCACTTCTGTAATTTCATATGGTTCCAGGAATATATCTGTAACTTGCCAGGCATCGTGGCGGAATTCAGGTTGCCAATCACTATTATCGTTATATATCTCATCGACAGTTCTATCAACCATTTCCCCGTCTACTTCTTTCTTATAAGACCAATATTCAGCTTGGTACCCTTTTTCCTTTTCTTCTATTAAATCTAGTATTTTTTGTTTATATTTTTTCAACGTTTCACCGTTATTGAAAGCATTCTGCATTGCAATTTTGCCATCATATGTATCCCCAGGATCATTAGTAATCGTATAATAATTCGAATCACGGTCACGGAATAAGTTATCCACCCCGACTTTATCGCCGTTCATGCATGCAGAAAGTCCACATGTAATCTCAAATTCGCTAAGACAACGACCTTCTATCTTTTTAACTTCTAACGAGTTTGTACTTGTCGATATTATGTCATCTGCATAAATTAGTTTAATAACATATTTATACGTTGCGTACGAAGATTCTTCATATGACAATGTAATTAAAGTATCTCCTGCCTTAAATTTTTTTGTTTTTAAAACAGTCCCATCTTCGCGTTCAATTTGTAACTTATACGATTCGTGTGCGTTCGTAATATCCGTAAATTTAATGGTAACCGTTTTATCTATAACAAATAGTTTTTGATTAAATGTTGGTACAGGTGGTGGTTGTGTATTTGGCATCACGTTTTCGCATGAAACTGAACCACTACTAAAAGCATTTATGGTCATATATTCAACTTCATCATCAATTAGACCTACACGTTCATTGTTTTTTAAGATATTACTTTTTCCTGCAGTAACATAATTATCGTAAGGATTTCTTCCATCAAGCTCCCAAGGACCATTCTTGTTTGCATTTTCTGTTTTATTATCTTTATCAACAAATCTCACCATCGAATTACACAATTTTCGACCCGCTAAAAGATCTTTATCTGAATCATTATCGAGACTATAAACCATAGCACGACCAGTGTTTTCTTTTCTATTATAAAATGGCGTGTACCCAGGTACCCCAACCGCTATCTGATTACCCGCGCTATCTACATCCACAGATGTACCGAATCTGGATTTTGTTTCTAAAGATTCAGCTTGTCCAAGTACATCTTGATACTCTTGAACCAGTGTCCATACACCCGTAGACGGATTACGTGTATACGACGAGACTGAACCCGTATTACTTTTTCCAGCCGAATTTTTACCATCGTTAACTTGTTCATCAGAGTATGTTACTTCGTATGGTGCACCAACAGCCAATTTATTATTATCAATAGAAACTGAACTACCAAACCTCATATTTCTAGGATCGTTCTGTCCAGAATAATCTCTATAACGCCCTTTCTCGATGTTAACATAATCTTCATCGTTATATTTAACACCGTTTGTATCTAGGTACGTTTGATCAAAACTATCCCATGACCCACGAAAAGTTTGACGTTTACCATTCACAAATTCCGAATCGTTAGTTAATTCAAAAATATTAATCTTAAGATTTGGCATAATAATACTTTGTGCCCATTTACCTGGTTGATCTTTTAATTTATCATAAATATATACAGACCCTATTTCTTCTATCTTATCATATTTTTGTGATCTTGACGTACTACTAGTGGGTCTACCTTTTTTATATATTGTTTTACCTGGAGCACCTATAGCCATTATGTTATTACTAAGAGATACACTTTCACCAAAATTATCGCCTTTTTCGAGAGAAATACTCATTTCATCATAATTTCCTTCTATTTTATCGTTTTCTCCGGGTACTATCATTTTTCCATCACCCCAACCGTAATAATTACTTGGGTCCATGGTATAAATATAAGCCGCACCTTTACCTCCATCTGCAAGTGGAGCACCTACAAGTAATTTACCTTCCGACATGGAAACAGAGGCACCGAAGTTAGATTCTGGGTCACCGTCTAGTGTTTTTATTAAAATAAATTTTTTTCCTGTTCGACTTTTTCTGAATATATGAACCATATCCATTCCGCCTGCGCGCCATTGAGTGGCGCCTAGGTACACGGGTTGACCTACTGCTGCAAAAACAGATCCGGATTTAAAAACACAAATTGAAACACTCGTACCAAAACCTTCCATCCCACGGTTTGAGAACCATTCAGGAAAATGCGCTTCCCCTACAAACTCAATTTCATTATTAATAACACGAAGAAAACGAACCGAACCTATTGGGTTCCAGTCAAGACCTATTTTATATTTATCCACCAACGCATACCTTTCAAACATGTCCAATTTTTCCGGGGTTTCCGGGGTTGCCATGTAATCTGACACCTTATCTAATACATTTTTTCGATAACCGATAATAATCTTATTTTGTTTTTCTTCCGGTAAATATCCTATACTATAACGATATTCACCGTTTACGTCTTCGATAAATTTTTCTTCTCCTTCTTTATCGTAATCTACTATAAACGACGTGCGCGCTAAACTGACGTACTCTTTTCTTAATCTAATACCGTTTGAACTTGTATAACCATCAACAACGCTGTAATTTTGAGGTTTTGCATCAGACCATGGTAATTTTTCTAATGTCATTTTCCAGGTTTCCCCTTTTCGCTCTCCCTTTGTAAAATTAATTCTATTTTTATTTATATACTCGTATTCACCGTCGAAATATCTAACTCCGTCATTATCTACGTAAATTTTTCTACCATTCTCAGCTATAAACCCATAATAATCGTAAAGTTCCCCGGATCCAATATAATCTTCCCATTTTTCTAATTCTTTATCAGTATCGTTATACTTCGTTTTATATTTTTTTTGACTTCTAAGCGACGACTCAGTGATACCGTCTATATTTTCAGTAGCCCAGATTAGTATACCTTTAGAATCTTTTTGAAAAGTATTGCTGGTTTTTACGCTTTGTTTTCCTTGAGAACCCACAGATGCTATCGCTATGTAACCCTTATCAACAGAAACAGCTGAACCAGTTAGATCGCGACTTTCACTACCTCTAACTAAACCGATATTATACCACTCACCGTCTCCACTGTCTCTTTTCATAATAAAAGCAGCACCAGAGTCCGGGTACTGGTACATTTCTTTTGTGATAAGTATATCTTTACGTTTACCATCTTCATCAAATTCTATAACATTAGTTGTACCGTCTTTTACCTTTACAGTCATTTTCTTACCTTTACCCGTATTTGGTGCACCAATAACCATTATATTACCACTTATAGATACCGAACTTCCATACTGACCTTGTTTAAAAGCTTCGTGCGCTTTTTTACCATCTTTCTTATCAACTGGTCTTACCGGATTATCACCGATATCGTTAATTGGATACAGGGTTTCAACGGGTTTTCTTTCTGGTAAGGATGAAGATGGAGATGAAGCCAGTTCAAAAGAAAGGTCGTCGTTTTCTACACTTGTTAATTTTACCGATTCTGAAAAATAACCTGGTGGTGGTGGTGGTGCTGGTGGTGGTGGTGGTGGTGCCGGTGGTGGCACGTAAGGTGGTTTTTTATATACTGATTCACCTGCATTAAATGGAAGTATTTGCCAAAAATGTCGGGCAGCTCCTAAATTGGTATTAACACTGCTCCACATGAGTGAGTGATCTTCTCTTACTTTAGATCTTCTAGCAGATTCTGCTACTCCCCCGTCGTCTCCATAATCTGACTCCAAAACATTTTGATTATACTCTTCCGGTAGACTACCGCTTATGCGACTATTATTAGAAAATGTAATATAGTTCGTTTTATATATTTCTTTAGTTGTATTATCACTTTGTAACGTTTCCTTAACTATTAAATTCATATGAGACCTTGCATCTTTAATAACAAATATAATACCCTTACCAATTTTCGCATCTGAATAAATTGAAAACATGGGTTCAGTTTTAAGAACATCATCCCATGTGAAATAGTGATAACCATCGTATTTATAAACTTTCGAATTACCTTTAATGTACGGGTACTTACCATCTGTGTAAAACTTGGTGTTACTTGGGATATTATTTTTATTACGATTAAGAGACCATTTCCTATTTCCTACGGGTCCTTCTCTTACCATTAAAGCCTGATAAGAGTCATCTTTTGTATATCTAGGAACATCCTTTTTATCTGGTAAACTATACTCTTTATCACTTAGTTCCATTTTTTTAGTTGTTTCGTTAAAAACCGGTATTTTTACGGGAGACTCAACTTCTGGTTTATTTTCATCGTTAACTTCTTCTCGAACGTACCCATATTCAAGATTTTCTAAGTCATGGTCATTCTCATCAAGAAAAGCCATGTAACGAATATAAAATTTATTTTTATCTGGATCTTGGCTAAATACACCCGCAAAATTATCACCGGCATATATATCGTATCTATATTTAGCACTCGAGTCAGTGTTCACCTCGGGTGGCGAAATTTTAACATTAGTTGTAATAATTTTATCATAATTACGAAAATTATGGTATTTTATACCATCATCAACTATTATTTGGTCACCCACTTTACCGGTCCCTTTCGTTTCCTGTCGGTGTTTTTCTGTAGTAGGTGCAATAATGGCTAAGAATCCATGATCACCGGATGACAAATTCAAATCATTAATTATTTCTATTTCCTGTACCGTTTGTTTTTCTATTTTTAACACGGATTGAACTCTATATTTTAACTTGTTAAGGGGTGTGTAACCTCTTATCTGTTGAATTGGACGAATACTCGCAAAAGTTAAACCTAATTCATCAGCAGTATAATTGTCTTTCATATCACAAATAAATATGTAATAAGAATCGGATTTATCTGGGTTTTCAATGGTTGTATTTAATTTAAGCTTTTTATTAGCATTATCCCATGTCCAAGTACTGGAATCTGTTTTAAACGTAGGTGATTTACCAAATATATTTTCTGTTTTTAATATATCAAGATTTATTTTTTTTGTTTTGTAATAATCTGATAATAAAGTAATTTCATCGTTTGTTAAGGTTACATCAAAATATGCGAAAGATGAAATAAGTCCACCTTTACATGGTTGAATTGTAGTAATTTTATCTGGTATAGCGGGATAAAAAAGTTTAGGTTGTGTATCGTCTTCTTTATGTAGAGTATCATCAATAAGTATAGTTTCTTGTTCTTCAAATAAAGGACTACCGTTTGAAACAGTCTTATCACTTATAAGTTTAACTTTAGTTGTATATTCCGGATACCGAATATAAGTATTTCTTTTACCACCTATACTAGCAATGTACGAAGTTTCTCCTATAAATTCTCTAGTTTTATCGCGATCAATATCATCAGTGCCATCATTGTCATAAAACTTTTGTTCTTCAATAATTACTTTTTGTGTAATTATCAAAATGTGCCATTCACTTTTCGAGACAACAAGTCCCGTTTGTTTTCCACTAATTATTAGTTTACCATCCGTTATTCCTATATTACCATTTAATACGGATAAATCTTTTACTTTTTTATTCTCTATGGAAGATGGATAAAAAAGGTTTCCAAAATCACCAGTTACTAATCTGTCTGCATCTACATTTGGTGTAGTTGAAAAAACTAAAACCATGGAACGATCCTTCACTTCATTAACAAATTTAAGTGGAAAATTAATATTACCAGATATACCAGCTTTTGTTCCCGCCTCATTATTTACGATTTTTAGATTATTTTCTAAAATAACAATATTAGATTTCGAACCTTGATTTCTATATTTAAAAGTTGATTCTTTTATAGTAGTTGGTACGTGTATGTAAAATGTAGGTGCTTGTTCTAAACCCATAGGTAAATCCTTACCTTCAACAATTTTTCCGTATTTAGCACGGTAGTCAGCTTTAGTTTTATCAGTTACTATTTTTTCTTTAATTTTAGTATTATACGTTTTCGGGTCACATGAACCATTCATAAATCCGTTTATAGAGAGTAAAATTTTTTTAGCATTGTCAATTTTAGTCTTCTCATCAGCAGTTTTTGCATCGTTTTTTTTGTTATTAGCCGCTTGTGATACTTTTCTAATATCATAAGATCTTGGTAAACCTAATAAATCTTGTGCTTCGTATATTTTATCCATGGTTATAGTCTTATCAAGATTATTAATATCAAATTTCACAAAATGCACGCCTTCAACAATATCCTTAGTTTCAGAAACGTTACATACAGGTTTACCTTTATTACCTTGTGTAGAATCTACAACTATACCAGACGTCTTAATTGGGTAATCTTCGTCATCACATGTAATATCACTGCTAGTATTATGATACTTACTTCTCCTATCAAAATAGGATTTCTCATCACTTCTACAATAATGCATAGCTTTCGACTCATTACCAACTTTACAATATTCTTCATTTTCATCGGCTGGATCTTTACCAATTATGTTTAAATCGGGTTGTTTAGGTGAAAACCAGTGTCTCGGCACGTCCCCTCTCTTCTCTGTATATAATCTAAAAGAAGTCTTGTCTGGTTTTGACACGGACGAACACGTTATAGATTTGTCTTCGCCAATGATACACCATTTTAGCGCATTACTATCAATTGTTTTACCCATGACCGTTTGTAACTGAAAATCGCCAAATTTACCACGGTTTTCTGATGTATTTTTATAACTTAAATAAAATAAAGTCGAACAACTAATACTTATACCCGGAATATAGTTAGTGGAATCCAACTCTTTACCCGCCGTTTTTACTTTATTATCTTCGTCGACGTAATAATAATAATCATGAGTCACACGTTGAGGGTATAAATCAGTGTTTAAAAAACCACCTTTTATCTGATACCATCCTTCATCGGGTAAGTTATCAGCCCCTGGGGGAGGCCATTCTATTTCAGGTCCTTCAACCTTTGTAATTTGAGACTTTTTTAAAGTAATTTCATCTTTATTCACAAGGAACTCTTTGTACCCAGCTTCATTATTAACTCCTTTCGTGTTGTAATATAATGTTAATTTTACATTCCCACTTGAAATCTTATAATCAAATAACGTATCTTTTAAAAAATTTACGGATACGTTAGTATAATTCTTTAATAAAGATGTATCCGTATACTCTTTTGTGATTGTTCGTTTACCATCACCTTCTAAACTTGGAAATTCACCAACAAGTATCCATTTAGTAACACCGTCAACCTTACCGTTACGCCATGAAAAGTCTATAGAGTCTATAGTATAATTTTCACGTTTTTTATAATAAAGGTAAATTAATACAATTAATATAATACATAAAATGATAATTAGATTATTACCATTAATCATTTTATATATTATGAGATTTAAATATAGTTACTATTAGCCTGATATATCAAAACCGTGTGTATGTCCCACACCACTGGCATGTTCTACACCCTTACGATTAAACTTTGAAACGTTTACCATCCGCATCAAATTCATATTCAACCAAGTTACATACACTAAATTCATGTATACCACCGTCACCCGAAGTATACACGTTATTCTTTTTAAAAACATGCTCTACAAAAAAATTATTATCATATGTACGTGTATCACTATAATCTGTATTTTTAAATGTAAGACAGTCGTCCTCTGATGCTTTTTTACATATATTGTCAATGTTTCCGACTTCACTGTTCAATACTTCATCAATTCTGACACCCATCTTATCTTTATTTACATAGTTAGCATAGTACTTTGATTTTTCTTCTATAATTTTTTCTAAATCTTCTAGTATTTTTGGTTCACAAGCTTTTTCTTTCGTACCTGCCCTTGGATCAATCACAGCTACAGGTTCCGTAGCAGATCCTCGCCAGTTACAGATAGATTGATCAAAATTTTTACTAAAGTCTGGTAAATGGTCCCTTATCCATTTTTGGTCGGTCGAGAGAGTATCATAATTGAAAAGGACAGACGTAGGATAGTGGGTTGAAATTTTTGCCGCTGCCTTTTTAGTATCAAAATCATTTTGTATAGTTGTAATTTTAGACGACGTATCATCATTTTTTCTCTCTGCTATACAAAGTCCCTTTTCTGTTATTTTTTTACACTGTGCATCTATTGCATCTTTTAATGATTTAATTTTATCATCTCTAGGACACACATCAGTACCATATTCTTTTATATATTTAAATAATGGATTTCTACTACCATCTGTATTTCTATCGTCGGATCTATGTATACCCCAGGCACATGATGTATTTCCACAACTTTCTTTCGTGCGATATTCTTTGATTAAATCTCTGAATGGTGGACTTGAATATAAATCAGCCGTGCTAAATTTACCTTCGCATCCCTCAGTTTTTCCCTTTCTATCGTAATTACCTTTATGTCTACACCCAGTTCCCCAATCTGGTAACTCTTCAAGACCCGACCCGTTTTTTTTCTCTTCAAACCTAGGTGTAGTGTAAAAAATTCTTTTACACAAGGTTTCAACGGTATCATCGCTTTCTATACGAGTACCTACAGAATTAGCATAAGTCTTAACTTGGTCTATTTGGTCTGCCCTAAAACTCACACACGTTTTATTCTGGGTGTAGTTTTTCTTCTCCACGGGTATAGTAAATTCGTTCCATTTTGATGTTTCCATTAAGTTAGACCACCCTACAGTTTTTTGAAACTCGGTACTTTCCCCTTTCCCCTTTTGAGTTACAGTACACGTATTAGTAACTTTTGTTAATACAATTTCATCGTCGGATATTTTTATTGGTGTTCCAGATTCTATTCTATACAAATAATTTTCATCCATTTTATATACACGAGCATTATCTCGCCAAGAACCATCCTCTGTATTTATAGCTTCAAACTTATCTTTTTTATCGGATTCAGTACTGTCATTCGACTTTAAGACTTCTCCATAAAATTTACGATTTTGATAATAATGTTTTGTTTCATTAGCGTATTCTATTTTTTTTGAACCATATTTATATGGTTTCGAACCTTCCAATGTTCTAATTGTTTTTGTCCATTTATTGTTATTCGCACTTCTTAAATAAAACTCGTTACTCCAGCTTTGAAGTTTTTGTAAATAAAATGTATCGTAACATTCTTTAGTTGGCGTTTTATCTGAAAACTCAAATTCATCTCTGTCATTTATTATGAATTTTTTAGTACCCGTTTTGGATTTTATAGTATAAAACCCGTTCTGAAAACCGTGATCTGATTCATTATACGAGAAAAGAGTTTCAGTTAGTTTTGTAAGAAGATCTAGGGTAATACTAAACATGTTTTTTTGTAAATATAACTGTTTTGTAATAAGTGGTTCTGATTTGTCGTTATAATAAACATCAACTTGCAAACCCTGTTTTACCGTACTCAAATCAAAATTTCTACCGTCAAATTCAATTTCATTATTCTTAAAAGGTTTGAAATATTCAGGCTCATCTTCTTTTTTTATTTCTTTAGTTTCTAAGACGACAAGGTTACCGTCACTATTACCACCCGTTAACTTAATAACCCATTTAGTAACACCGTCAGTCGTTTTGTTTCGCCAACCGAATTTTATTTCGTTGGTTTTCAATGCATACCCTTCTGATGTTATGTATTTTGAGATCGCCAATGCAATTACAGTAATACATAAAATGATGAGTAACTTTCTATCAGTTATCATTTTATATACTATGAGATATTATTTATGTTAAAATTTAATTATTATTTTTCTTCTATTACGTACCCTGATTTACGACTGGTTATAAAATATACAAATATACCAATCATACCTAGGACTGTGAATATAATACCATAATCTTGACCATCCATTTTTTTATATTATACTATTATAAAAAAAATGCGAGTTGTTACTTCAGTATTATTAGAGGCACTCCTTATCGGTGTCATGTTACAGGTTTTAGTTATGGGTCTTACGAAATATGTATACAAGGGAACGGGTGTACTTATAATATCAGGCGCACTCGTACATTTACTTTTTGAGTATTCACCATTCGGTAATATTAACGAAAAATGGTGTAAAATGATATTTTAATTAAAATTAGTCTATTTCCATATTAATACTCATGTTTCTTAGAAGAGTATCCCCTTTATCTATAAGATCTTCTAAGGTATCATTAAATTCTTTTAGTTTATCTCCAATATCCTCGTTATAATCATTCAAATAATTTTTGAAAAAAGCTCGTGGATTACCAACGTCGTGTCCTGCATCCAATAAACATCCCAAAGTATATCTTCTTAATCGAATACCAATCTCATTCGCACGTTGTTTTATAGCAGCTTTTCGAACAGTTTCAGTTATTCTCTGTCTGGGTTTTGTTTTAGTAATAAGTTTCTTCGTATCTGTAATTTGTTGTCTAATTTTTTGTAATTCGTTTTCATCATATTCTCTCTGCGCCTGTTCAAGAATTCTCATATCATTTTCAAATGCGTCTCGATCGTTTTCCCAACCATGTGCTCTATCAAGAACAAAGTCACGAAGTTCATTTTCCTCGTCAGGTGTTGCTATGAGAAAATCATCGTTTTCATTATTTGTTTGATTTGAAGGTGCATCTGCATCTGCATCCTGTAATTCATGTTCGTAATATCTATATCTATTCCCCCTTTCTGTTCGTATAGGTACAAATGGAATAGGTGGGAAATTGAGTGTACTATCACTCATCACTTCTCTCAAAATAAAATTATTAGTATCATCATCTTCAGATTCCGAATCATAAATTGAATTTGAAGGTGAAATAATATCATGGATTTTTTTTATCGAATTACACATCTCAAGATAATGACCCTCAGATACATTACTTGAATTTAAATCAATCAAACGCATTAAATTAGTAAGATCTTCCATTTTTATATTCTTTAAAAAAAATAAATTAAAATCAACTTAGGTTACTCACGTCTAGATTTATTTCGTAAAAAGTATTTATAATACCCTGATTTACACGCATAAATGCAGTTACAATTGCCATTTCATTTTCAATGGAATCAAGATTACGTATATATGCTTCTCTTTGACACTGTCTATATTCATTTGAAAAACTTAAATACTCTGTAAAAAAATCGTATGAATTACTCGCGTACCCAAGTTCTTGTAATTCTTCTATAGTTTCGCAAAGGGGTAGGTCTGAAGCGTTACAATATGCCTCGAGTGCTTCGTTTTTAATAGTTTTAGTTAAACGGTGTCTTTTTTTACACGTTTTTAAGGCTCGTCTGATTCTCTTTCGTTCACGAACGAAACCCATACACTTAGTAACTATTGTATCTAAGGGGTTTTCTCTTAATCTAACTGGTAAAGTACGAACACGTCGATTATTTCTAGAAATATCACGGAGTGTATTACAAATTTCTAAATAATCACCTTCAGGTATTTCGTCTGAGTGATTATCAACTAAGCTCATGATTTTTTGAAGAGTAGTAGTTGTCATCGTATATATTAAAACTTTCTATTTTTTAAGTGGAATTCTTCTAGATATGACCTGTAAAATTCACTCTCGTTTGACACACACGGATCGATATATAAGAGTTTTTTGTAAGTAAAAGCGTTTTTAATACCCAGTTCTTCAGATCTAGTGGCAATTGCATAATTTCTCACGGGCTGCGTTACATTCTTTCGTTTCGTAAAACTTGTATTTTTTTTAAATATTTTTTTTGGTTTTTCTTCTATTTTTTCAATCTTATAAATATCAAATTCATCTTTCATAAATATATACTTTTCTTTCCAATAATCTCGTTCTTTATAAACACTCACAATATGTTTATTTATTTTGTACAGTTCTGGATATTTTTCTTTTGTTGTTTCCATTTTTTAATAAAAGTAAGGCTTCAATTACTTCGGCAATTTCGTTGTGTTTTAAGCAGAATCCGTTCTTACCAGCTCTACAATAACAGGGTTGGTAGCAACAATTTGGTCGCATTTATATTTTATATTTTATATTTTTATATTTCAACTTAGGACTCCGATTCACTTACAATTTCACCTTCTTCGATTTCAGTTTCAGATTCAGAAAGCATTTCACTTTCTTCATCACTTGAGTATTCATTTGTATGTTTTACATCGTCGATATTATTAGGAAGAATGTCATAAAGATTATCCCAATTTACATGACTCTTGATTTCATAATCATCAATAAAGTCCTCCATTGAAATTTTATCATAAATACCCCAATCTTCTTGAAATAACCATCTCCAATACCCAATATCTTTGTATTCGATTTTAGAAGGAAAAAGTTCAATCGAATAATTTTCATCTTCTCTATACTTATTTCTATAAAGAGTTTCCATGGTTTCTTCTACGTAAATATCATACATGTGTTCTAAAACACCGACAGGAGATTCACAAACATTTATTTTAGGTTCATAGGAAAACGTTGTAAAATGTGCCTGTCCATAACTTGTTTCAATTTTTTTCTTTGAAACTCCCATGTAAGCGATATAATTTTTATTATTGGAAGGAATAAGGTGTTCGGGGTATCCAAATTCTGCACGCAAACCATAGACATTACAAGTTTTATTGTTCAAATTACTACATAAATCATTAAGGTGAGAAAGTTTGACGAGCGAGGTACAATTTTTTAAAAGTTCGTGTGTGAGGTTGTTAGACATGTTATATCATTAAAAGGTCTATATTTTTTAAGTATGATTAAATTTCCATTTTTTTTTGTGGTAACGTTTCCTTAAGAAATCCCCAATCTACATTTTCGGGTATTTTGTTTTTTAAGTAAAACTTTTCACCAGATTCGATATCTTCAAAATACCTTTTCATATATTTGGTCCACATACGTCTATCAGACCTATGTATGATTCGAGGTACAATTATCACGTCTTTATGATTTAACATAATTCCTTCTTTAGGAGATAATTTATCAACAAGCATGTCAAGAAAAGGTAAAGTAATTTCTTCACACCCTTTGTTTTCGTGATAGAATTGAACAATTCGAATATCTTCTCTATCATCAAGTTTACTCAAACAAATATAACCGAGATACGTATTATCACCAAGTTCAGTCGGAAAATCATCTTTGGGTTTAAGTGCAAAAACTTCAACGTCAACACCTACATCTAAACCCAAAGCATTAGTCATGACTTCGTTCATATCTTTGGGTTCAATTATGTCAGTGTGTTTTTTTAAAAGATTAAAGAATAAGGACATTTTTGTTTTTGTTTTTATTTTTATTTTTAATTTTTATATTTCATCGATACTACTTAGGTCATCGTCGTTCATCAATAATTCTTCAGCTATAATTTGATAAAAAGCCATTTTATACGCCAAAAATCCAAATAAAGTTGCTCCCATATTAAAATCAAACGGTAAATCATTAGAATTCCACATTGATTCAGCTAATGCCAAGCATGTCGGTAACAATAATCTTTTATTCAAACCGGGTATTCTTTCAATATTATCTACATATGATGACAACGAGTCTATATAAATACACGATGCAATTGTCCCTAAGGTAGCAGATACACCGTCAATGGGTGTATGAAAAATGAAGTTATACGTCGAAATAGCTACACCATATTTCAGTGTTGATTTTTTAATTTTAGTCTTGACTTGTTCGTATTCCGTCATACCTTCTTTACGTTTAGTAGGGCATGATATTCTAATGGTTTTAGTGTACGGGTTTATTATATTTAACATATTACAATTTATTTACTCTACATCTATACCTTTAATAATGTAATTTTCATCTTGAAAATACTTTTTCTTAAATTTGCGTTCCTTTTTTATAAAATCTTTACAGCTCTTCTCAACTTCATATATACGTCTATGAATATTTAATAAATTACTCTTATTTACGGGTGTTTTTCGCCATTTATCACCAAAAATAGAAGAATATTGTAATTCACGTCTTTGGTATTTAATATCATCGAGAAGTAGTTTATAAAGTACGAGTGAATACGAATCATATTCAATACGCTTGTAATCATCTAAACACATTTGTTCACGTGCAAGTGTATTCATATTTTCACGGAGTAGGTTCGCCCCACTTTTCTCTCCATCGGTTAACCAGAGTTTCGATTCTCTCTTTTGAGAATCGTGTATTTCTAGAGGCTCGTTGAGGGGCTCCCGGACACACGAGATCACCTGATTCGTACGCGTTAAGTTTTTTCCATACAAGTCTTTGCATGTCACCCGGGAGTTCGTTTGTCGATTGACAAAAAGAGAGTTTATAGTCGTATGTGTGTAAGGCGATATAGTCGTCCATTTCATTTGTATATTAAGTTTATTAAATCTTTATTTATATTTAAAAAACTTAGGAGTATATTCTTCGAATGTTTTGTCATGTTTTAAATATTCTAAAATAACAGTCTCATCACTGTCATTTTTTGATATAATCTTATTATTAGAAAAATCTGATGATAACATCATATTAGAGTGTATCGTATTAGAATGTAATGATATATGAGATTCCACTGGTTTTAGTGTTTGTGTATTTGAACCCAATAAGCGAGATATACTAGAGTAAAACGAAAACATGTTATTATTTATGTTTATTTTTTTATATTGTAAATACAAGATGGTTTCACTCCAGGACTTACACAAAAAAGTACAATACATTATAATAGATTCAAAATATGTAAATGGTTCAAATAATACATTTTCTATAGATCTAACACTTGAATCGAATTTACATTTAGAAGAAATGTCACAGGTATGTGGACTGAAACCAGTTGATTTTTATATCACACAGGTTGGTCAATCTAATCCGAACTCTGATTCACATGTAAGTAGCGTTGCAAAATACGTTGATATTATATGTGAAGATATACCAAAAAGAGCACAAATACTCGATGAAAGACATGGACAGATTTTAGCGAGAGTACCATTAGAAAGACATTTCAACCACGGTTCGCATACTATCATTAGGGATAAACAATGGAAAGGGTTTCAAAGACAAACAAACTTATTTAATCCCATATCTATACAGAAACTAAATTTTGAATTATACGAGTATCAAGAAGATACTGATTACGTTACTTTACAACCTGATGCAGAGTGGTATATGGTTCTTGAAATAACAACTGTAGATGTAAAAGAAAAACCTATAAATAGAGAAGTTCAGATTCTCGAGGCTTTGCATAAACTTATCGGTAAGATAGATGAACTCAACATAAATGTCGAGAAACTTCCAGATAAGAATGATATTGAAAAAATGGAAAGAGAAAAAAGAAAGAAAATTCCATTAATGTACCTTTTTATATTTTTAATGTTTATGGGTGGTGGTTATTACTTACTAAATCGCAAGGTTTCACAACCAATGCCTATGCAGATGCAACCTACTTTTTAGATGGTGTTTTCTTTGGAGTAGCGGCTGCTTTTTTAGCTGGTGTTTTCTTTGGTGTAGCAGCTTTTTTAGCTGGAGATGGTGCTGGTGCTGGTGCTGGTGCTGGTGCTGGAGCTGGAGCTGGAGCTGGAGCTGGAGCTGGAGCTGGAGCTGGAGCTGGAGCTGGAGCTGGTGCTGGTGTTGGAGCTGGTGCCTTAATAATGTCGGCAATTTCTTTAATTATACCATATATTTCAGATTTGTGAATTTTTGGTCGTTGCATAGCATGTTCAATTTTTTCTCTGACAGAGTCCATCGCGTAATATATATAAAAGAAATATTATCTTTATACTAAATGTTGTTCATAGGTCCAACTCTCCTGAGTGGAATAGGTCAACACTGTAAAAAATACATGGACATTTTTCCCACCGATGAACACACTAAATATTTAGAAATACACGATGAAATACCAGAGTCTGAATATGCATTTATATTTGCACTTCCCGTAAAGTATTGGTTAGACAAAATATCAGAAATTAAAAGAAAAGTAAAACATGTGACGTGTATGACGGTATGCGAAACAGAAACAGTACACGAAGATTACGGTAATCTTTTTGATTTATTTGATAAAATTGCAGTACCAAGTGAATATTGTAAAACAATTTTTAAAAGGCAATTTCCAAATAAACATTTTTTTGTAATACACGCGCATATACCTGATAAAAGACCGTATACATTTTACCATATAGGTAATGTACATGATCCTCGTAAAAATTTTAATAAAATATTAGAGTGTTTTTTACGATTAAATAAACCAGACTCTAGATTAATTGTTAAAGCTACATGTAAACAACCCGTTAATATAAACTTACCAAACGTAACTGTTATAAACGAGCTGGTATCTGAAGAAGTTATGGAAGATATACATAGTAAATCAGATTGTTATGTAAGCTTCTCTTCATCAGAAGGTGTTGGTATGGGTGCAGTAGAATCTGCTATAAGAAACAAACCGGTCATAATAACAGATTATGGTGGGGCAAAAGAATATATAAAAACACCTTATACTATTAAATGTGATTTACAGGAAATACCACGGGATGATTTTTTATACAAAGAAGGTATGCAGTGGGGAAAACCCAGTGTAGACCAACTCATGGAATTTATGGTCGATGCTTATAATAAAAAATTAAGATATATGGATCATACGAAAACCCGAATGCTCACATGTAAAAAAAATATTTTACAAGAATTCATCGTTAATGTAATTAGTGACAAAGATAATGAGTCCAGTGAGAATAGCTCCGGAAGTGAGTGACCCCTTTTGCGCGATTAACATGGCAACAATTTCATCAATGGGTCCTATATTTGTTGGTTTTTTAAGAATTTCTGGAATAATTTGTGATATAGCGAGGTAAAGTGCCATTGATATTATAACGGGTCTGAGTGTTTCTTGATCTAACATTATTATTATAACAATATATTATTTTTTATGACTATTATTATGTTTTTTGCAATACATTCCACATGATGATTTAAAAGAACATCGTTTACCACTCATTGTTATAGCCTGACACGTAATATTCTTATGTCTATTTACTATATGTTTATCTGGAACCATATCTAAAAAAATTATTTTACTTTTCTCTCGTTTATCATTGTACTTTTTATGAGATTCTCTAAGCTTATGAATACTTCTCACAAATTGTTCACATTTTTCCGGTTGGTTTTTGTATAGACCTCTAGCAATATCCAAGTCTTTTTTTTCATATAACATGTTCATTTATGGTTTGATTTTGATTCCTGATATGTATTACATATTTTGTAACTGAGGTTAAAAAAATACACATAATTATAACATTACATGTAAAATAATACCATATATATTCATATATACCCAAAAATGTTGTTAATAACATGGTAAACATAATATATACTGCGTACACAATAATACCGTAAATATTATTATTTTGTGTGCTATGTAATAGTAATATACATGCTAAACAGTTAACTATAGATATAATATTATCATATACAAGTGTATAATATATACTGATTGTAACATTAAATAAATTCAGCCAGTATACAATATCCATTTTGAATATTTGGTATTCAGGTTGTTGCTGATGTTGACTTTCGATAGTGGGTAAAACTTCCAACACATTTGGTCTTTCTTCGTTGTAATTTATACCTATAACACTAGTTCCATCCGGTTGTCTAACTTGATTATAGTACATAAAAGAATAAATTGTTTTTCTTTTATGTATATTAATATTAAATGTAAAGGTAGATGTTACATATGCGATAACCCACTTCAACCCTATGTAAAAAGTAATAATTGGCAGGTAAGAGATTTAGTTAGATTTTATAAAAAAAATATATCATCGTTATTTTGTTACAATAATATAATTTTTTACAAAGTTTATAAACTAAAAGCTCAAAAACTCTGTTATAGTTGTTTTAAACACGAAAATAAAAAAATCACACACGAAAAATTCCGTAGACGTGAATGTGGACAGTTTAAGTATTTTAACAAGATACCTTCTTTATCTGAAAAAGATATCAATAGTTGGTTTCAAAAATTATGTAAATACGTTAAAAAAAACTATGATAAGGATAGACCTATACCAAATTTTTATGAAGAAGATATTTAAAAAATATATACGTAAGTAATAGTATGTGCGACGCAGTATCAGGTCCGAATACAGGAGCAATAATATCTTTAAATGCTATAGGAAAACAAGATACTTACCTTATCGAAAATGATACAGAAAAGTCCTTCTTTAAATACAATTTAAAACAACATTCAAATTTTACAAAGTTTCATAAAAGTACTAAAGTTATAAAACCAGGTGATGCTTCACCTTCATGGCCGTTTAACAAAACGATAAAAGTCACTTTAAATCCAAGAAATATGGGTGATCTTCTATCTAATATGTATATATCATTAGAATTACCAACACTAACAATTGATAACTCAGGTGCAAATCCAGATTATAACTATACAGATCAAATTGGAAGACATTTGTTTAAATCCATAACAATGCGAGTTGATGAAATGATAGTTGAAAAGTATCACGCAGATTGGGGTATTATTTATGACGAATTATATCTTGATGAATCCGAAAAAAGAACCAAAAGATATACCATAAATAGAAATATCGCAGAAGATACATCTATACAAAACATTAAACTATCACGAAATAAATCTAAACTTTTCATACCCGTACCATTTTTCTTTTCGCGAAAATACGAAAGTGACGAATACGAAACAAATAAACCAAATAGACCTTATTTCCCCTTGTGTGCTATACACAAACAAAAAATAGAATTCGAAATCGAGTTTAACCCACAATCTTTTTTCACGGATTACCCAAGTAATATATCATTAGACTCTTTTGATATAGTTACCGAAGAAATATCAATAGACCCAAGCGAAAAAGTTTACATTAAAAATAATAAATATAATTTTATAACAGATATTGTTAAAAAACATCCTACATTAGAAATAAACCCGGGTGAAGTTGATAAAAAAATTGAAATAGTTGCAAACATACCTGTTAAAACACTAAATTGGTTTATTAGAAAAGAAAAATTTGAAAACGAGACTATAGCTCGAGAATTGAGTCAAGATAATACAACTATAGATGGTTTATATACGTTTCATAACAGGTATAATATGTCTACACAAGATACTTATACTATACTAAACGAATTCTTTCACCCACCCATGCATTCTGCTAAAATACACGTAAATGGAGAAAATGTACCAAATATTCAAGATAGCGATCATAAGTATTTTAAATACACTGTTCCATTTACAAGTCGTTTATCTAGACCGTTCAGGAATATATACACGTATGCATTCTCGATGAATCCGATTAATGTGGAATCATCGGGAAGCTTGGACTTTACACAGTTACGTTCAAATAGAACTACTTTGGATGTAAAAATGGTTCCTAATCTTACAGATACATATAACCTTCATATGTATTATGTTGGTTATCAAACATTTACTTTTGAAAATGGTTTCATGTCACTTGCTTATTAAATAATTGTTTTTTATGTTCTTTTATGTAGTCAATAATATTATTTTTTATACACCATCTAATAAAATTTAACTGTGCGATAGTTGTACTAATTTTATTATTTGTACCCGGTATTATATAGTCTATTTTAGACGATCGACAAAATGGATCAAATAATTTTTTACTATACCCATCTAAACTAGATTTATACGAACAATGAACACTAAATATTTTACCATCACCCGTTTTATATGATAAATTATTTTTTTTACAATAGTTTGTAATAAACCATTCGAGGTTACGTAATGATATACCACCAGATTTGTTTAGTATCTGATTAAGAATATCTCTATTATTTTCATGTTTATAAAAAGTGTCTATAGAATGTAATAATATAGTAGATTTATTCATATTCTATAGACATGTACCTAAAACTTTAAACTATTTTTCATAAATAATCGAATGGATTATCTTCTATTTCTTTTACAGAAATATTCTCATCGTACATTTTCATATTTTTCAATACTATTTTGTTTGTATCTTGTCCGTTAACAACAGAAATATTCTGACTTTTATGGTTGCTACAAAAATCACCACAACCTTCTTGTTTGGGAGACATACAATAACAACCACGCGTGTTTTTGTTATTTTTACTATTTGCACCTTTTATTCCTCTACATATAGGATCATGGTCTAAACAATCCCTTATCGTATTGAAAGGTATTTTAGTAATTATGGACCACGATTCTAAGGTAGCATAAATAATTCTATTAGAGTGTTTTTCTATATCATTCTTCATCAGTTTTATAGTATTAAAACTTAACATATCACACATAATATCTTTGTGACATACTTCATCAGTTTTAAAATCTAGGAGACTTTCAATATGTGGTCTCTTTGATAAAAGTTTTGTATAAACTTTACTAAGAACTTTATTAGAATATATTTTTATACTTTCGTCTATAGATTCTTTGATGTTTAATGGTAAATACATGACTATACTTACAATTAAACGTTTTTATTTTTTAACTACCTTTGCCCACATATCTGAAATTTTCCTCTGATTAGGATCATTTACATTTTTATTTTTTTTACCCGGTTTATTTTTTGTTATAAGTTCTCCAAATATTTCTTCCTTAACATTTTCAAATAAAGGTTCTATTAAATCACAAACGGGATTCAAAAACTTATTCAAAAAATAATAAGGATAATCTACCGGTAAATTATTTTCTTCGACATATTTTGGATCTTCTGCTTTTTCATAAGCTTTTGCACGTGGATCGTGGGTTTTTACAAGAATATATGGAACACGATCACCGGATTGTGGTTCCGAGCCTGGTTGCCTTTCCCGCATCTTGTTTCTAACCTGGACATGCGATAGATTTTGGGATTTATAAGAATCGCTCAATTGTTGTGAAAGTATTAGTTTTTCGTTAGGTACTTCACCTTCCAATAACTCTATTGCACGTTGCATGGCGAGTGATTTAGGGGGACCTGTATCACTACTCTCTAAAATAACGTCAAGTAACTCTTTACACACCTCTCGCATATGTGGTGTATTATCTCTTCTAACTAATTGGAGACCTTTAACATCTATATAGTCCATATTCATATTACCGTCTTTACCCTGTGTCCAGAGTTTCGCCGCATACCTTTTCTTTGAATACAAAAAATATGGACAATACACTTTCTCAAGTTCAAGATTGTTTGGTTTTTTAAATAAATGTGTACACTCAGACGCCGCGCGTTCACCAAGTTCCCAACTATACTTTATAGCTTCTTCACCTTTACGTTCACCGACATCGAATTCAACCATAACAGAATCGGTATCACCGTACCTTACCTTTGCACCCGGGTAATTTTCCTCGACGTATTTTTTTGTATCATCAATCATCGTTCTCCCCTTTCTAGTTACAGAAGACGCAATTGGTACACATGGTAACATACCCTTGGATGCACCGGTGAAACCATAAACAGAGTTCATGGATACTTTATATGCCAATTGTTTACCATTATACATCTGTTGAAGAGATCCCGTCGAATTCGCCATATCTTTCTTTGCCTGTTTTCTGAATTGTTTCAACTCGAGTAAAATACTTGGTAATAAACTGGGTACATTTTGTACAAATTTAAATTTACCAAAGGTTTCAATTTCCAAATCGGGATAATTATTCTTATTTTCATACTTAGGATCCATTATGAGTGTTGAATAGCACAAATTGTGTGCCATCATTATCGAAGGATACAACGCTTCAAAATCAAGTGCAGTTATAGGCGTGTAATATGCACCCTTTTGAGCGTCGAGAACGGTCGCACCTTCGTATCCTTCTACCATACCTTCACCCCATGCAATTGTCGGGACAATGTAACCCATTTCCCTAGCTTTTTTAGTAAGTTGACTAAACACTTTAATTTGTTGACCTCTTTCTACCAGGTAAGAAAGAGGTACCCATGTCGCTTTTGCCATCTCGAGTAAATTTATAAGTATACACAACTTAGATAAAAGTTTATGTGGTAATAAAGTATCTTTTATACAATATTCCGCGACATCTCGTAATTTTACGGGGTCTTCTTCTATAAAACGCGCAAACATTTCCTTAATGGGCATATCTATTTTATTATCACCCAAATATAATTTAGATACGTTATCAAGTTTATACGAATCAAGTTTATAACCCTTTTTTACTTCGTGAAATAAATCAAAAACAAATCGACCTGGTAAAGGTAATAATTTGAGTTCATTATCACCCAGGGCACTCGAAGAAAGCTTCTTTGGTTTTATACTACACGTATATTCCCGAAATTTACTCATATTAAAAAAATTAGAACTACACTTTAACTTCTTAGCGCGAGTAATAATATAATGTAGATCAAAACCAAATATATTCCAACCGGTTATTATATCAATGTCCATTTTTTTTACATAAACACTAAACGCTTCTAACATTTCACGTTCACTTGGATAACTCAGTATATTACAACCTTCTAAATCATCGTCTGTTTTTTTATAACAGAAACAGGTCTTGTCATAGGGTACATCTTTACCGAATGTACAAAGAGATACAGCGATCTGAAAACAACAGTCCCCATCTATATTTGCATCAGGGAACTTACCAGTGGAACTATTACATTCAATATCGAGAGAAGATACAACGAACGGTGCCGTTTCGGGGTTATCAACCGGTTTTAATTTTTCCCAATTCGGACAGAATTTATCAATGTCAACGTTTGCAATATTATTGTCTTCACAATCATCACCCGAGTCCAACCAACCAGTGGACTGTATACCACTCAAGTGCATTAATCTCAGGACGGGATCTAAATTAGACTCGAATACCTTTAGTTTAGTAATTTCACCAGGTAAAGTTCTCTTAATTTTATACGAAGTAGTTCTACGTTCAGATAAAGTTTGGAATATAATTTTCATGAAACTGAACTCCTGATTGTTTTGAAATCCCCATACATCCTTTGACATAACTATGTCGTATTCGATATTAAAGTCAGGACAAAGTTTACATATTTTATTGTGCCATATAGAAGCCCACGATTTCGAATCTTGGCGCGGGAGTTTAACGTAAAAGTAAGGTTTAAATTCGGTAGTAAGACAGACGGATTTTCCATCCCGCGTTTTACCAAATATACTTATCAAGTGCTTATTATCATCTTGGTCATCATTTGCTTCCCATGTAAGAGCTTGAAAAACAACCATATTTCTTAATACGTTATAGCTCAATTTTTTTAATATACTATATTAATAAATATGTCAGCTGCTTTGATTGACCTCGTATCGGTCGGTGCCCAAGATGTCTATATCACAGGCGACCCCCAAGTTTCTTTTTTCAGACAAAACTATAAACGTCACACTAATTTTTCTATTAAACCAGAACGTCTCGATTACATCGGTACATTCAACTCAAGTAATGAAGTTTCTATCCCAATTAAATCCAAGGGTGATCTTTTAAGCTACATCTGGATTGAAAATGCTAATATCAACAGTAACGATAGCGATGATTCCATTTTTAAATCATCGAATACGAAATCGGATGACACTTCTCCAACCGAATTCTCCTTGTGGATCGGTGGTCAGGAAGTTACAAAACTGGATTCACTTTTCATTAATACCGTACACAATACGTTATATAATGAATCACAAGCGAAGGCGACGTGTGCCGTAACTACTCAAGATACAGGTGATAATGCATCTACAGGGAGTTACGTGATCCCATTCTTTTTTAGCGAAGACTGGACTAAATCGCTACCACTTGTAGGTCTTCAATATCACGAAGTTGAAATTCGAATTAAGTGTAGAAATGGAACTTTTGCTCCATCGTTACCCCCAAAAGTGTACGGTTCCTATATATTCCTCGATACCGATGAACGAGAATTCTTTTCCCAACAGGAACACGAAATTCTTATCACACAAACACAGTTTCAACCAATGACCGATACAGACAAATCCATAGATCTTACATACTTCAATCACCCAGTAAAAGCCGTTCACATAACAGCTGGTCTCAGAGACACTACCGTGTATAGTTTCCCAAGTGCATCCATGTTTATTAATGGAGCACCACTCTTCGAAAATATGTCAGGCGAGTACCATAGAAATGTCGTTCCATCGAGACACTGCTCTATACTTAATAATACAATTGATGAAGAACAGATATATACATGGCCAATGTGTCTTACCATGAACAAGTCTCAACCAACAGGGAGCTTAAACTTTTCGCGTATTGATAATGCTAAAATAACAATTACCGGTGCAATTACAGCTACTAATGTTGCCATGGTTAGAGCGTATGCGGTCAACTATAACATTCTCAGGATTAAGAATGGTATGGGTGGTATTGCGTTTGGTAACTAAAACGAAAATAAAAATTTATAAAGTACCCGTCGAACCAAAGCCGCGATTAGCACGCATGGTTAGTTTTAATTCATCCACTTCTTGTACAAAAGGTGTCATACACTTTTCTAAAATTAATTGAGCAATTCTTTCACCTTGTTTAATTTCGTAAGGAATAGTCCCGAGATTAAATAAGTTAACTTTCAATTCACCGGTATAATCGGGGTCGATGACACCCGCACCAACGTGAATTCCATATTTTACAGATAAACCCGACCTTGGTGCGATGCGTCCATAACACCCGGACGGTACAGTTGCACATATACCCGTACTAACAATTTCTCGTGAACTTGGTTGGATAACCATATCGTTTAAACTATACAAATCATAACCCACAGAACCAGGTGATGCGCGTGTCGGTAAAATAGCGTCGAGTGTTAATCGTTTAATTTGGAGAGTTGTTTCAGACATTTTTTATTTATTTATAAACCGATTTCTTTATTACAATTAAAATTAATAAAATACAAATGTAAATAAAAATTTCACTAACCGTTACATTTCTTTCTATATAAGGAATTTTAAACGCTTTATAATTTTTAACGTGACACAATGTTTTTTCACCTCTACTTATAATAAATGGAGACATAAATTTAACTATAGAAGGACACGTAGTACCTAAATCATCTCTAGAAATACCCTTTTCTCCACTCATAACACCTTCTTCATCTGCCCAAAATGAACTTTTTTTATCGACCCGTTTTTTTAAATTTTTAACATTATTTGTATCAATATCTAAATACGTTCGAAATTTATGATTCAACATTTTTTGTGCTCCTTCGCGTGTTATAAAATAAGCCGCAACAGACCCTGTAAACATATTAGGTCTTTTCCATTTATTTGAACATAAACCATCACAATGTAAAAGTAACATCTCCCAATCTCTATCGTTAAGTTTATCACGTAAGTACATAACATTATCAAAAAGTGGGTATGCGTCATCTTCGAGTATTAACGCAACTTCATTCGTATCGTTATCTAAAAAATATTGAACGGCTTTTAAATGACTCGATGTTGATCCAATAACAGGGTCGGGTATAAAAGTTTTATAAAAATTATGGAAATGTTTATCGTATATACTTTTAGACACATCTTTTCTATAATTACCAGGTATGCGTACTGGATATATACCAACATCGTTTAGTTTTTTCTCTTGAGTTTCATAACGTTTCTTTTGTTCACCCAAATTTATAACGTATGTATTGAATTCCATATAATTTAGATATACATTATAATTTAGATTTCATTGCAGCAAAAATAACCCATGCAATAACAACATCCACCGAATAATGTTCTCTCGATGCAATAGAAAAAATAGATGTAATGAACGGCCAAACCGGCCATAAAGGTGATCCCACGTGATACGAAGACACTATATTAAAAGCACTATGTCCCGAAAATATATAATCGTTACAAAAACCAAAAGGTGGTTTTAATTCACATTCTTTAGACGAAGGAATGGTCGTAACATAATTAGATAAAGCTCTAAATGAAAACATAAGAATTAACATTGATAAATAATTACCTTTTTTAGACATTGACCATAAATTCCACGAAAAAAGAACAAATAAAATAGGGATAATCAATATATAATCACCTATTTTATGATACTTTTCTAAATTTGGTAACGCATCAAAACCAATATCATAAACATTTTCACCTTCCTTAACATTTCTTTTGTACGAAGCATGATAACCAATTATTATATTAAGTAAAAGAGAAAGTAAAAGTATAAAAAATAATTGCATGATTTATAATAGACTGAGAAATATATTTAAAAGTAATACTTTATACTAAAATAGATCATGAGTTTGAAAATTATTATGGGTAATATGTTTTCGGGTAAAACAACCGAACTTATACGACGTTTAAAAAGGTACAAAGTTATAGGAAAACGTATTCTCGTATTAAATTCAAGTCTCGATACGAGATCAAGTGATGAAGTTTTAAAAACACACGATAATTCAAAATTCGAATGTTTAAAAGTTAGTAATCTAGAAGAAGTAGATTATAGCATGGTTGATGTTATTGCAGTGGACGAAGCACAGTTCTTTTCAGGTCTAAAATCATTTGTTGAAAAGGTACTCGCAGACAATAAAACTATACTCTTAGCGGGTTTAGATGGTGATTATAAACAGGAGAAATTCGGTGAAATTATAGATTGTATCCCACTCGCCGATAAAGTTTTCAAAATAACGGCTATGTGTATGGAATGTATGGATGGAACTCACGGACCATTTACAAAACGTATAATCGATTACAAAGGTAAAAATTTAATAGGGGGTAAAGAAATGTATAAAGCCGTGTGTAGAAAACATCTTTAAAATTTAGTATATAATAACAAATGCACTTGAAAGAATTAAAACATCACGTGCATGTGTTACAGGAAGAATCTGAAAAAATTCCCAATACATTCATACGCGATGAACCTAGGTGGGAAGGATCGTGGAAAGGGTCAAAACATTTGCACGAAGTTGTTTCTTTATATGCAAAAGGTAATCATGGTTGGCTCAAGGGAGGTCAGGATCACGTTTTTGATAAATGGATTAGTTGGCCACTTATTTGGGACGGTAATCCTGTACCAGGTAATTGTGCAATATGTCCCAAAACATTCGCTATACTTTCACAAATAAAGGGAATACACGTTGCAGGATTTTCGCTTATGAAAGGTGGTGTTGTTTTAAAAGAACACGTTGATAATGTAGGTGAAAAGTATATATTCACGTACCATTTAGGAATAAAGTGTCCCGAAAAGTGTATATTACACCATTCAGAAATGGGGGATATAACAGAAGAAAATGGTAAACATATTATTATGAATGCTCGTAAAAAACATTGGGCTGAAAATCAGTCAGACGAAGATAGAATTATTTTATACATGGAAATATATTCTTAATATATTGTAAAACAATGAATAAAGATCCTAGATTAACCGATACACAAAAAGTTTTATTTGCACTACCAACACTAACTCTTATATTTCTCATATTACTCATACTATTAAACAAAAAAATCAGGCGCAGTCCAGGTGTATATATATCACTTGCATTATCAGCTATTCATTTATATCATCACTACACCCTCGCTAGATTACAAAATAAAGTATAAATGTATATAATAAAATATGTTTATGATCGAAGAACCTTATGGAATATCAGAGTTTCAGGCTTGGTTGATATCAATTACGTTAGGAATGGTATTAATAAGAAGAAAACTTCGTGGGGAAAAATATATTAAGTAATATAAATGAAGGTTCGTTTACAAAAAAGCCCACTTTTTAATAAAAAGTATAGAGTTACTTTTGAAAATGGGAGAGTCGTTGATTTTGGTGCAAAAGGGTATTCGGATTATACAAAACACGGTAACCCTTTACGTATGCGTTCATATGTAACTCGACACGGTGGTTACGTTCCTCATATGGTTCAGAAACAGACAGATCCTAAACTCGTTCATTTAAATATGCTCGACGTTGTTAAAAGCGATACAGAAAACTGGGGTAAAACAGGTTTTTATACCGCGGGGTTTTGGTCTCGTTGGCTCTTATGGAGTCACCCAGAGTTAGAAGGTGCCAAAAAAATAATAACAAAAAAATACGGTTTATCTTTCAAATAAATACGTGATTTTTAAGTTTGAAATATATAATCAGACATCAAAATCACTCTTCTTTGTCTTCATCTTTTTTAGCAAATCGTTTTTTCGTGTCCATGCTTATTAAATACGAAGTAAAACACCACGAGATACACGAGAGTAATAAACCCATCAAAATGGGGGGTGGTTTAAAGGGGAAACTAAAAAGTTTCATGGATACCATGAAACAACATAAACAACTGAAAATTCTTTGTATGAGTGTAATATTATCGTACGTTTCCGACATTTATAATATACTTAGAAAAAATTATCAGTTCTGTATAGTTTAGCCTGGAAAGAACCAGTTTGTCCTAGAACTGAGACAGACTCGTTACCGTATATTTCCTGACACCCAATATCATCCATACAATCTCTATTATCTATGGTTATAGGAAGTGAATATACCTGATCACCTGGGGTTGTTGTATAATAATTGTACCTATCACGTCTACCTCGTATTTCTTTTCCATATATAGGTAAAGTTTCTTCATTTTCACCAACAAGAACACCCATTTGTTGAATATGACCAGGTTTATATTCTTTGATTGGTGGACTTCTGTATTCTTTTTCCATTGGTATTTCTACTGGAACTTGAATTGGTATATGAACTGGTACTTTTTTACTCACAATAATTGGATTACGCATTTGATAAATTATAATAACTGCAAGTATAATTAATGAAAAACCCAAGAGTTTCTGTTTTGTCTTAATCTTCATTTGTATATACAAATATTATTTCTTACCGAGCAAGGGTTTAAGTGGAGTGAGATCTATTCTTTGTAATCTAAATTGAACAACTAACCAAAGAAAAAATAAACCACTTTTTAATAAATTGTTCGCATCTGTATCATCCATTACATATATTGGACCCATAACTTTGCCAAAAAATGTATTATCTTTTTCTTCGCCAGTTATCGCCATTTCGAGTTGTGTTAAGGCACATGTATCATCATTAACTGACCAATGAAAAAATATAAATGGTACAAGAAGTGAGTAAAATTCTAAGTTTTGTTTATTATTGGTAAATGGTATCACGAGCATCGTAACGAAAAAAACCAAGTGTACAAAAAATATAATGTTCATATCTATTAATATGAACGAAGAAAAGAAACTTCCAAAAATATGGCACATACAACAGGAGAAAATATTAAAGGCCTGGGGTGAAGCCGCTGCGTGTTATAGATATATGCACTACCAAGCATATTGTTCATACAAAAATTTGAGTATGAAATTTACTATACCACTCATAATTGTAAGTACAGTTACAGGTACTGCTAACTTTGCGCAAGAAACATTTCCACCTTCCGTGCAACCATTTGTACCTTCGGCTATTGGTGGTTTAAACTTAATCACAGCCATCGCAACAACTATTATGCAATTTCTTAAAATTAACGAACTTATGGAAGGTCATCGCGTTGCTTCTGTACAATATGGTAAAATTTCACGAACAATACGTCTTGAACTTACACTCCCACTTACCGAACGAACACTAAGTGGTACAAATATGATTGAAAATATGCGAACAGAATATGATCGTTTAATAGAACAATCACCTAATGTACCTAAAAAAATGATAGATGCGTTTGAAAAGGAATTTCCCGATGATAATGCATTCTTCAAACCAGAAATTATGCATATACAACCTATAATACCATTTAAAGCCATTCAAGAAAATAAAGTTATAACGAAGTTAAAAGATGCGGTTAGTGGTGTAGCAAAACGCGAATTAAAAGAGGAACTTGAAAGTATCCGAGGTAATGTCAAATCGACTAAGAAAACTATAAAGTCAGATATCGAAGGGAAACAACAACGTATTAATGAAATTTCAGATTTAAAAGGTAAAGGTCTCGTAAGTTTGAAAGGTGATTTAATGAATGAATTACGCCGTCGAACAGAGTTAATGGAAGTTGTTACAGAAACACCGGCGGCTGAAGATAGCGATGAAGATGATAAAGAATTAAAAACGGAATCGGATAAACGTAAATCTATATTAGAAAAAATAATTATAGAATCACCGAAAGACGATTTGAAAGATAAGCAACCATAATAAAAAGTGCCAAGTTAAAGAATCCAATACACATAACATAAGGAAATAACTTCCTTTTGATAGGATCTATAACACGTTTTTGAAGTGCTTCATTATTCAAAACTAAATCTAGAGCTTGATTAGTAAGGTCATCATCATCATCAGACATGGATTCCTTTGTTATTATAAAAAAACAAAAAAAAAGTTATGAATTATCACTACGCGACAATGAAATAAATAATTTAAAACGATGTTTAGACGAAGGTAAAAATGTTTTTTTATGTGGGACAGCTGGATGCGGTAAAACGTTTATCCTGAAAAATGTTCTGGATGAAACTAACAGTATAGAAATATGGGATGAACCCATGCGTAATAAAGATATATATTTAGACACAATCAAAAAATCAAACATGTACGCATATATTGAAGATTACGATTCAGACTTACATACATACAAACATATTGTAGAATCGGTTTCTGATGGTAATACGGTTACAAATAAACAATTAATAGTTACATCAAAAAATGTTTATTTCATGGAAAACTTTACAACTCTAATTATACAAAGATTAAAACCAGAAAAAATAGCTACTCTTAAACCAGAACACATTAATACTTTATTAGCTGCACACAAATGTAAAGGTAATATTCACAACTACTTTCACTATTTAAACTATATAGACGAAAAGGATATTTTTAAAACACCAAAAGAAATTGTTACGGATATTTTATGTAATTCTGGTGATATAAATATATCAGACTCTATTCACGAACATGGACATATTTGGTCGATCATAGAAGAAAATTTTCCAGATGCAATATTAGAAAATTATGATAAAATAACAAACTCTTTATCAAATGCAGATATTTTAGATACGGAAATATATCATGGAGATTGGGATATAATGCCTTATTTTGTATTACATGCTATAAAAATACCAAAAAAATATTTCGTTAAACAAATTGATCCAGAAAATGTACGACCCGGTAGATTCTGGACTAAATACGGAAATCAAAAAATGAGACAGCAAAAGATTAGAGGTATACAAGTTAGATCACCAATAGGTTTGGGACAAGGTGAATTTATGCTTTTACGAGAATATGCAAAAAAAGGTGATGTTTCGCATTTTAAAAAATATAATTTAACACCTCAAGACTTTGATGTAATGAATCATTTAGCGATACAAAATAAACTTAAACAACGTGAAGTTACAAAAATAAAAAAGTTGATTAAAGAAGAAATAGAAAGTTAAACTAATAATGATGTCTACAACCACTAACACGGATGAGGAAGAGGATTTTAAAATCACACGTGTTATCGGTAATGAAATACTATACTACGGTGAAATCACGAACGAGGATATTCTCGAATTTATAGAAGAGTTTAAAAAACTCGAAATTAAACTTCTTAAACAAAAGGCAGAACTTATTGGATACGAACCCGTTATTCGGATACATATATGTAGCGGGGGTGGTGACTTGTTCGCGGGTCTAAGTGCAATGAACATCCTAGAAAAATCGCGTGTTAAGGTTATCACGATCGCACAGGGTGAGTGCTGCTCGGCAGCAACGTTCCTTCTTTTGGGTGGACATGAACGTCTTATCGGTAAGAACGCACACGTTCTCATACACCAAATATCCACGACCGGGTTTTGGGGAAAATATGAGGAAGTTAAGGATGAAATGAAAATGTGTGATAAACTCATGGACATGGTTAAGAAAACCTATATGGAAAAAACCAATATCCCTGATAAACAACTTAAGAAACTTATGAAACGTGATGTTTACCTCGACCCTAATGAGTGTATCAAACACGACGTCGTTCGCGGTCTTGATTAATATCTATGTGCCGTTTATAAAGACCAATTATGATCGCGATTATTAGAAACAAACAAAGCGTATTTGCGTTTAGTGGTATAACTGTATTTTCTGGAGGTTTGAGTCGTTCCATTCTGCTATAGTCGACGACGGGTATTTTATCCGCCATACTCTACTATACCTGAATAAAAATTTCAATCACAAAA
>Ga0209482_1000400_pt1 | contig 37516 bp, 58 predicted proteins | sample CoawatmetaG10DNA_FD_187512 | JGI IMG/M metagenome (GOLD analysis project Ga0209482, IMG submission 187512) | Marine microbial communities from the West Antarctic Peninsula - Coastal water metaG104-DNA (SPAdes) (version 2) | ecosystem: Environmental > Aquatic > Marine > Coastal ...
GAATAAACAAGACAAATTATATGCTTTTACATCTTTTATTGTGATTTTTACCATTGTTATATTTACTTGCATATAGTTAATTGTATTGGGGAGGTAACCACACCCCCCCTCTACTACTCAGGCTGAAAAATTAAAAGCTTTTTAGGTCTTACCCTTTATTTATTATTAGTTATTTCCTGAGTATTCTTTTTTATATAAGGGCAGTGTTTGCATTTGTTGTCGCAACAATACCCTCTTTTTAAATGATGTTTTTCAGTAAATACAATAAATCCTTCTTCTGATTCATAATATTCATCCTTATCTAAAACATCTGTTTTTCTTACCTTTTTCATTATAGTTGCAAATGTAATAAAAATATTTTAAATTTCCAACTGTTTTATTGTTTTTATATATGGAGAGTTATCTGCATGTTCACCAACCTCACTATATCTACCGTTCTGAAGGTTATAATTAAATACAGCCTCACCTATTTCTCCAATATGCCTAAACTTAACTTTCTGCACATATACATGACTTAATCCTGTCTCAAAATTTCTATATACAGTAATACCATTATCCACTTGATTATAAAAGTTGGCAGAACCTGCAATATCATAAAGTGTAGGTACATCATATAATCCATTATCCTTCTTTTGCATTTTACGAGGATGTGCTACTAGGAATATATGAATATCATATTTTTGTTTAAATATAGTCAGCTTAGTTAAGAACTCATTAATATACTGAGTTTCACTTTGAGAGCCAAATGGAGCACTAATTTTATTGTATGGGTCAATAATCAATCCCTTTATACCATGTCTCTTAATTAATCCTGCTGCTGATTCTAATATAGCATCTATAGTGAAAACATCTCCATCAGGCCTAATCCAATTAAAACTTTTAGATATAAATGACTTTGCCTGATTCAATTCTTCTCTTGACATTCTTTCAAATTTAGTCATATCTCTAAATGACTTACCTATAAACTTTTCTGCTAAAACAGAGAAGTGTAACTGTAAAGGATAATGTTCAGGAGAAAATACACCAAACTTCCAATCATTTTGTGCCGCCAACTTAATACACATGTGCTCTAACCAATTACTTTTACCATGAGTAGGTACTCCAGTTATTACAGTTAATTGAGATGTTGTAAATGAAAATAAATTATCAAATGTTGTATGCCCAGTAGTGTCCCCTCGTTGTAATCCATTCTTATATAAATCATCAATATCAATATCAAAACTATCTACACCTAAAACACCCTCTAAAGGATATGCTTTGGCATCATCAATAAAACTTGATATATCATTTTGCTGTTCTTGTAGAGCTTCATTAGCATCTTTAAAGTCCTTAAAGTCAACACGATAACATATATCCCTACCTAATCTTCTTGATAGCTCTTCTGCAAGTTTTCTCCCTGGCTCATCATTATCCGTTGCTATATAAACTTTTTTTAGATTATCAGGGAAATCTTTTAGATATTTTAATTCAAGATTAGAAGCCCCATTAGGAACTGAAACACAATTTTTATATCCTGCTTCATAAAATGATAACTTATCAACCTCTCCTTCAACTATAATAGCCTCCTCACACCCTTTTAAATCATCTAAGCCATACAGAACTCTCTCAGCATCTTTAACTAGCTTAAAGTTCTTCTGAGCGTCTCTATACTTAACGTTAACAAGTTCTGAGTCTTTATAATAATTAAACTGTATAGTATTTCTGTCTGATTGTACTTGTGGCATATATGTAATGCCTTCACTAACCTTATTTTCAATTAATGTTTTTTCTGATATACCTCTTCCTGCAAAGTACTTTATCATGCCATCACTATATTTAGATATATTAGGGATGTGTTTTGGTTTTACGAATATTGTTTTCTCCATGTAGTTATTTTGTTTTTTTAATCCTCCCTTCCAACCACAGTTGTGGCAATTCCAAACCCCTTCATCTATATTTACAGATAGACATGGGTCAGATTTTTTTTTCCTATCATAAGAGCATTTTGGACATTTAGTTTTAACTTGACCTGAGTTCCTCTTGATTGTTATGCCATTATCATGAAAGGTCATAATATCATTCCCTTTAAGTTACCAGTAGTTATGCCATCACTTACAATACAAACCTCATCATTCCAGCACTCTTGATTTAACCAGGCAGATGCGTGTTTTCTAAATTTCTTATCAGGAGTTGACTTAACATATATTGGGGCTATCTTAATGCACCTGTTACAATCATCTAATGATAATTTTATAAATTTATCTCTTGCAGGTTTCTTAGATACTTGCTTATCGTAAATTTCCCAAAATATTTCAAAAAGCTTATTCTTTTCTTTATTACTTGTATTACTAACTGTATTACTATGTTTTAACTTTTGTGGTATAGGGTCATTAACCTTTGTTAAAGAGGTCTTTAATATTCTTTTGTTACCCTCTGATTGTAATATAGTTGAATTTACAAAGCCTTTATTTATTAAGCTGCTTATAACTAAAGAAACCCTTGTAGTTGATAGGTTAAAGAATTTAGCAAAGTAATTATTATTGGCATAACACCCATTATCATTATTCAGAGAATCAATCTCAACAAGAAAAACTTTTTCTTGAAGAGTCAATTCAGATGATTCCCAAACTTCAGCAGGAATCCAAATACCTTTAAATTTTCTTTTATTTTTCATTTATATAAAAGGTTCTTTATTCCTAAATTCATTTAAAGAATGTGTTTTAGAATCAAGTTCTTTTTGCATATATCTAAAGGTTTTATCCATAACAAAATACATCCACATACCACCAAAAAAAAGTCCTATACCAAATACCATAAATGTTATTGCTAAGTTTTGTATTATTTCCATTTTATATTTTATTAAGTTTATATTCACTAAAGTTAACCTTCTCTCCAAACCTATTAGAACTACTTATCATTTCTGATTCTATATTGTTACCATCTTCTTTTAGGTTAAAAATAACTGCTGCTAATCTCATGATACCATAATCCCTAAAGGCATCTAATGGGGTTATTGAACCATAATTATTTAAGTGCCTCATTACTTTTTGTTTTTGATTGAATTTCATTTTGTTTTTTTTTAATTAAGAGGAGGCCCTATTGCCCCCTCTCGTTATTAATTTGTTTTAGAATGGTAAATCATCCTTACTATTACTAGCAACTTCAACCATCTTGCTTGAAGCTTTTTTAGAGTCTGGTTTCCAAGGGTCAACCTGAACGTAATGGGTTATTCCTTTATCTGAAGGCTCTTTTCTTTTATTTATTATAAGATTAGCCCATCCATTATCCGATACAGATTTTAACTCAGATATAAAGTCATCAACTTTAACACTCATTTTTAACTGTGTACCTCCATTATCAAATTGTTTTTCTTTGATAACGATTCCATTTACATACTTTTTTTCTTCCATATTTATATATTTAATTTTTGGAACTATTAAGGTCGTTCCATTAACCTATTTAAGATGTCATCATTAAAGATGTTTTCTTCTTTTCTAATCTATTAATTAACCTTTCAAGTGATGCTATTTGTATTCCAATATCATGTTTCTCTGCTGTATCATAGTTTCCCCAAAATGTTTCTGATATTTTAGTGTAAACTTCTCTATAATCAGCACACCATTTAAAATTATCATTATGTATTTTACAATAATATACTATAGTTGAGTGGTTTCTTCCTATAACAGCACCTGCCTGGACAACAGTAAGGCCTAACTCCATGTGAAGCATATATCCTATAACACTTCTTGCTAAAACCTTCTCCCTCTCTCTTCCCTTTCCTTTAATACTGTAATCTTCAACCCCAGTTATAACATCCACCACCCCAAAAAGTAATTCAATTTTATTGTTCATTACTTCATTTACGTTATTAATAATATCTACCATTTAATATGTTTTTAGCCTTCCTATAAGTTATTTTTAAATCTCTTTCTTTAACTGTTTCTTTTAATACCTTCAAGGCATGTATCAATCTTTCTTTTGGATTTTTAATGTGTTTAAATGATTCTTCATTATTATCTAAAATTGATGTTATTTTTATCTCTAAACAATCTTTAAAATATAATTCTAATGTTTTTGATTTTAAAGTGAACTCATGTATTCTTTCACCAAGCAATCCTAACCCATCATATTTGTCATTTTTAAAATAAAACACAGGGCTTTTTGACCATAATTTTAAAGGTATTTGTTCAAAGAATTTTATATAATCATCCACCTTTATATATATGGCCTCAGGCCTTGCATCTATAAATTCTTTTATCATAAAATTGAGTATACCTCTCACTTCTCTATTATTTGTAGTTTCTTCTAAGTACCTCTTGAAATTGGTCTCTACAGTCCCTTGGGCAATCGTTTTCTTCAAGGTCTCTGATAATGTCTGCTGCTTCTCCATAAGTTAAATCGTTTAAATTAATATTTGAGTATTGTGTTGCTGTTGCTGAGGTATGTAATAGTTGTTCTATCCTACCCATCTGATATAAGGAGCACTGGTCATCTAGGTGCTCATCTATCCAATCATGCTCTTTTGAAGTCATCTGCTTCATCTTCTCCAAAAACACCCCCTTGCTCATAGAAACCAGCTAATTTTAAACAACTTCTACTCATAGCTCTCTTCTCTGCCATAGCAACTGGATAGGAGTTTTGATTATTCATAGGAGCAGCCTCTCCATAAGTCTCAATAACCCTGTCCCCCATTTTAGCTGTTGCCTTTATAATAACACATTTAGTGTCGTCTGAGTTATAGATTAAATCAAAATTGATTTCAATATTATTGGCAGCCTGAATTTTGTCTATGCCACTTCTTGTGATTATCTGGTAGAATTTATGTTTGAAAACATCTTCTTTTGTTAAATTATTTTGAATAAATAATCTTCTTAGTGTTTCTTGCTTAGTTTCTTTTTCCATTTTCTTTTGGTTTTAATGTGTTAATAATTTGTTTTAATGATTCTTTCTGATTCGGCTCTGCTAATTGGAAAACCTCTCTCTCATACCTTTCAATTAAAGTTTCTTGTGAAAGTTCATGTTTTCTCATGTTTTCTAATAGCTTTTTATTTTGTCCCATTTTTATTTTTTAAAGATTAATATATACAAATTAACAACAAATATATTAAACTACCAAATTTTAAAGCTATTATTTAACTTTATTCCACAAATTACCTAACCTGACCCTAAAGTTGCTTAAAATATACTATATATATCCGTACTATTGTTTTTTAAAGACTAATATATACAAAAATATGAATTGGTATAATATAAAAAATTTATCTGAATCCTCTACAGAAGTAGTTATTTATGATGAGATAGGAGCTTGGGGTGTAGATTCCAAATCCTTTATAGAGGAAGTAAAACAAATATCCACAGAGAATATTCTGTTAAGAATAAACTCCCCAGGCGGTTCAGTTATAGATGGTCTATCTATACATGACGCAATTAAGCGTATGCCTCAGAACGTAACCGCACAAATTGAAGGCTTGGCAGCTTCTATTGCTTCTATTATAGCACTAGGGGCAGACCAAGTAACTATGAGCGAAAATAGCTTATTTATGATTCATAATGTATGGGGTGGAGAAACAGGAGGGGCAAAAGACATGAGGAAGGCTGCTGACTTGATGGACAAGATGGGAGACAGACTCGTAAATATTTATGTAGGTAAGACAGGTTTAGACGAATCAACTATCCGTAATTGGATGGATGAGGAAACTTGGTTTACCGCAGACGAAGCTTTAGAGGCAGGGTTTATTAATTTAGTTGAAAAACCTATTGCTTTAGCGGCTAAGTATGATGTTCAAAAACTCAACTATAAAAACAAGAGTTTAGTAGTTGATATGTTTAATTCTAATAAAAAAATAAAAAAAATGGAAAACCAAATTGAAGAGTTAAAGAATTTTATCTCTGACCTTTTTAACAAAAAAGAAAGCGTTAAGGAAGTAAAAATCCTTGACAACGAAGAAGTTATGGCTAAGATTAGTTCATTAGAAGGGTCTATTTTAGATTCTAATAAAAATGTAACTGACCTTACTGAGGCTTTGGGAGAAAAAGAATCTAATATTGTTGCTTTATCTGATGAGGTGAAGTCTTTAGAAGAGAAATTAGCTAAGTTGAATGGAACTCCTAGTTCTATTGTACCTGAAAGCGACCCTAATCCATCAGAGGATAGTGTGGTTGTTAACGCATGGGCAACTGTAGCAGTAGATATATTTAATTCATAATAAACAAAAATAAAAAAATAAAACAATGGCAAATATAATTTCAACACCAATTTCGTGGAGTCAAGAAGATGCTGCAAAGTATTTCTTACAGCCACTATTTATATCAAATAATGATTTAACTCATTTTGATGTAATGACAAACATTTCAGGTTCATCTATTTTACTTGATAAATACGCATCTTTAAAAGATGTAACTAAAGTAGCTAATGGTTCAGGACACGACTGTTTTGTTGCAGACGCTACTGTAGCTGCTAATACTCATGTAACTTTAAGTTTAGTTCGTTTAGAGGTTGAGCACAAGCAAGCTGCACACGCATTATTCAATCATATTAAATCTCAATTCATGAGAGAAGGTATTGAAAGAAATGATTTAACTGGAACTATGCTAATGGGTATGATTTCTGAAATCTTAATGGGAGGAATCATGAGAGACTTTTCTACTATATCATGGTGGGGACAAACTACTTCAGGTGCAGGTACTCAAGATTTAGCTAATGGTATATGGGAAGCTGCAAATGGTATTCCTGCTGGTCAACAAGTAGCTTATACAGGTGTTGCTTTGACTGACTTAGCAGCTTTAATGACTGCAAGAACTGCTGAATTAGCTGGTTCTGACCAAGTAATGTTTGTATCTCGTTCTTTCGCTGACCAATATAAATCTGAATTAGTAGCTACTACAAGTGGATTAGCTTATACTGACCTACAGTCTGGGATTAATAACTTACAATACAATGGTATTGAAATGATTGTTAGACCTGACTTTGATGTAAATATTGCTGCTTACGGAGCTTCTTTATCATCTAATGGGCCAACTGGTACTACTAAAGTAGAGTGTGCTTTTCTTGTAGCTAAAGGTGCTATCGCTATTGGAACTGACTGGGCTATCCAAGATGTTGACATGTGGTATAACAGAGATTGTAAAGAAAACAGATTCAGAATGAACTATTCATTTGGATGTGCTTTAAAAGACAACTCTCTTGTAGCAACAATAACTTACTAATTAATAACTTATAAAATAATAAAATTATGGCAATTACAAAAGGACATCAAGTAGAATGTTGTGATAGAAACCGTAGAGGTGGATTGAAAAACATTTGGTTGATAGAACAAGGAAACGTAACAGCAACTGCAGTAACATCAGGTGTAGTTACATCATTTACAACAAATGACGCTTACCAGTTTGATTTTGATAGAGGTACTGCAGGGTTTACTGCAAACGCTACAAGAGAAAATGGAAGTACAATTATTCAAATTGAACTTGAATTTTACATCCCTAAAGTAACTCAAGAGGTGAATGAAAACTTAGACCAACTTGCAAGGTCTTGTGGATTATTTGCAATCGTTGAGTCTTATGCAGATGATTGTGTAACTCCAGTAGCAGCAACTTACAAATTCGTATTAGGTTATGACGAAATTTTTGAGTTAACAGCTTACATGGAGTTTATGTCTGGAGAGCAATCTACAGGTGTTGGCTTACAGGATGCAAATGGTACTCTTATTAAGATTGGTGGAGAGCAAGGAGAATATCCTTTAGAAATCTCTGCTACTATGACTGCAGGTGCAAATTATACTGACGCTTGGACTGTAGCTTAATAAGCTTCTATATTAAATAATGTTTTTTAGGGGAGTGCTTGACATTCCCCTAAATTTCATTATCTTTGTACTTTAATTTAAAAAAATATATAATGTATAAATTAGACAAAGAGTGGTTCAAAGAAAATGATAAGGAGATTGTATTATTTGGCAGGCACTCTAAATCAGCAAAATTTTTTCCTAAACTTACTTTCTCTGAAGAGCAGATTGTTGTTGTGGAGGGAAACCAGGATGTATTAAAGGAGCTTTATGAAATAGGGAAGCCTTATGTTTCTTTACATAAAGGCACTTGTAAACCCAATGAGGATTGCAGTGTAGATAAAAAGCCTAATAAAAAAATAAAGAAATCCAACAAACATGAGTCAAAAGAACAAGTATTACCAAAAACCAGCGAAGAAAAATAAGCTTCTTGCTTACGGTTTTTCAAAAGATTTAGCTCAAGACGCACCTGAAGAAACAAAAAGAATAGATAGATTAAAAAATTCTTGGATTCCCTTTGGTGATGATAATTTATTTCCTCAGCATTTAAGTGAGTTATCAAGATGTGCGGCTACACACAGGGCAATACTAAACACTAAAACTACATTTACTATGGGTGAAGGGTTACATACCCTTGACGCTATATTAGAGGAGTACCTTACTGATGTCAATGCTTCTGGAGAAACAGCGGATGATGTTATAAGAAAGGTTGTTTCTGATTATTGGACTTTCGGTAATGCTTATTTAGAGGTTGTTATAGGTAAGGGATTTATAAATCTATACCATCAAGACGCTACAACAGCAAGAATGAGTAAAAAGAATGATAAAGTTCTTTTCCATCCTGACTGGGCTAATGTTAAGAGGTCAGAAAATAAAATAAAGACAGTTGATTTATATCCTAAATTTAAAAAATCAGAAAAAGGAGTGGAGCGTTCTGTTATTCATTTCTCTGATTACGAAAGCACTTACTATTACTATGGTCTGCCAGATTATACTGCAGCTTTAGACCACATAAAAATAGCAAGTCAAATAGGTAAATTCAATTTAACAAGATTTAAGAATGGGTTTATGCCTTCAGCTATTATTGAGTTGGGTGCTGATATGTCTGAAGAAGAGGCTCAACTGTTTATCAATGAAGCTAGAGATAAACTGACTGGAGAAAATAATAATTCTAAAATATTATTTATAGCTAAGAATGGGGATGAGGCTGCCTCTAATGTTAATATTATTAATGACACAAGTGATGGTTCTTTTATGGAACTACAAACTATAACTAATGATAATATAATATCATCACATAGATGGAATCCTGCTTTATCAGGAATACAGGTTGCTGGTTCTCTAGGTAATAACCAACAGATTTTAACTATATACGATATAGTTATGTCAACTGTTATTAAAGAACCTCAACAAATGATTTTAAGGGAACTTAAAAAAATACTTAAGAAACATGGTGGTTATACTGTTTCTGATTTACATATACTTAATAAACCTCCAGTTACAATGCTTGGAGCTATTAACCCAACAGATTACATCTCTGTTCAAGAGGGTAGAAGGATATTCCATTTACCAGAATTAGATGAGGCAGAATTAGATAGCTTATTAATAGAAAAAAATAAAATACAAAATGGCACTGATAACACCGACACAAGTAGTTGATATAGCTTTTACTAATAAGAATACTGATAAGTATTTAGTTAAACCAGCTTTTGTTGAAATTGCTGAATTAAACTTTATACAGCCTGCTATTGGTGAGGAGTTGTATGAGTCTATACTTAATGACAAGGCTACTAATGTTGCTTGGAATAGTTCTCCTGCCTTAACAGATACTATTACATGTAGCCCTGATGCGTCAGGATTATTACAGGGAAAATATTTTACTTTTTACACTGCAAATAATGCTCAAAAAATAGCTGTTTATATTGATTATAGTTCCTTACCAATTATACCGCCTCCTCCTGGATATGATGATGTTATTCAAGTTGCTTTGTCAGCCACTCCAAATCCTACAGCGTTAGACAACTGTGTTGCTTTGACTACAGCTCTTAATAATAGTCCGTATTTTACAGCTACGAATGATAGTGTTAGTAAGGTGTTTTTTGTTAGGCCAGAATTTGCTTTAGCTCCTACTGTAGCCTTCCCTATAATGTCAAACATGTTTTCATTCACTACCAATGGTGCTTTTGCAGTTACTGCTGGAACTAATATTTTAGCATGTCCAGCTAATGCTTTTATTGCTGTAGGAGATTTTGTTTCAGGAGTTGATATACCACTCAAAGAAGATGGTACTGGTTCTTGTAGGGCCTTAAATAAAGTTCTTACAGTAAATACTCCTGGAGCAGTTACAAGTTTTACTATTTCAGGAACACCAACTACAACAGACTCCACTTCCATTGTTTTGTTTCAAAAGCCTAATGGGAAGCTTGTTGATGGCTTTATTATTAATTACCTTGCCTTTGCTGTTAGGTTTGAAATGATACCTGATATGGCTTATAATACAACCTCTCAAGGTTTAGTTGAAAGCACATCTTCTTTTTCTTTACCAGTGGATGCTAAAACATTAGGCTTTATGAGGACAGAAACATATAAAAAATCAGAAACTTATTTAAGAAAAATGAAGAGTTTTTTAATAGAAAATTCACTATCTTATCCATTATATTGTGATGATAGTGCAGAGGGGGTTAGTAAATTAAACGGAATAATACTATATTAATATGGCAACAAATTTTCATTCAGACTTACCTAACGACCAAATACATAATCCAAAAGATTTTAGTGTAGCTAAAAACTCAAGTGTTCCTGTTAAAACACATAACGGTTCTCTGGACTGGTTAGCAACTCCTTATTCTATAAGCACAACATTAACTTGTATTGCAGACGTTGCTGGTGCTCTTCATAACTCTTTCTTTCATGTATTCTTTAATAAAGGATTATTTTTTGAGATTCATTTTGCTGTTGTGGGGGATAGTACTGCTTTTGTCCCTACTGCTGGGTATACACAAGAAACGGTTTCAATTAATCCTAATGCAACAGCTATAGAGGTTGCTTTAGCTATAAATGTAAAATTACAAGCGATAGCAATAGCTACATTTGTTTCAAGTGTTAATGGAACTGGAAAATGTACTTTTTCTGGAATGACTGACTCAAATGATACAGTAGATATGGGTACTGGATTTCTATTTGCTAACACAAGAACATCAACAAGTACTGATACGGTTTTAACTTCTACATCAGGTATTCTTAGTTGGGCAGCTTCAAGTGGAGGTGGTGGAGCTGTATCAAGTTTAACAGTTACAGGTACTGGTGCGGCTACATTAAATAGTGGAGTCTTAAATGTCCCCACTCCAGTTATACCCTCAGTACCTTTTACAAGTTTAACTACTTCAGGAACAAGTGGAGCAGCTACTTTATCAAGTGGTGTATTAAATATTCCTACTCCTGGAGCTAATGCAACTCGCTCTTCTACAACCTGGAATGGATGTATTAATATAACTGAATCAGGCAGGTCAGCATCATCTTATGGTTATCCCCTTGCTTGTATAGATAGGAATAATGATTCAATGTCTGTTAATTTTGGAGTTACAGGGACTTCTATGGCTTCAGTTCCTGTAACTAAAATAATTCCTGGAACAAAAGTAAATGTAACTACAAATGGAATGAATAACTTTAGTTTTACTGGTAAGGTTATGGCAAACGCTGCAAGTGTTGGAGGGTTTTTGTATCTCTATAAGGCTACATTAACTTGCTCAGGAGCACAGCCAACAACTTATACTATGACTCTTATTAAAACTATTACTATTCCAGCATTAAATACTGGTGCGTTTTACTGTTTCTCTGATAAAACCGCTTTTTCTAATGTAATTTCATTAAATGATGGAGATTTGATAGTGCCTCAATTTAGTGGTCAGAATGGATTAAACACACTGTACTACACCAGTACTTTAGAACTCTTATACGCATAAAATAAATAAATAACTTAATATAAATAATTATGGCATCAACAGTAGTAAACTCAACATTCACATCAACAATAACGGACTCTATTTCTTTAAATTCAAAAGCCTATGGCAACACTAATATTATGACTATTAGTTCTTGTAATGAGGCTTATGAGAGAATTTTAAGTGTTCCTGCTTATGCAACCGCCCCAAATGCACAAGATTTTATTCCAATCTTATCATGTACTGCTGCACCAGAAAGTGCTGGAGATGTTACTAATACGGAATTTGAATACGCAAGGTTCACTAATCTTGATTCAGAATACCCAATCAAACTAAAATTCATGGACACTGTAAGTGTTTGTGCTGCTCAAAGTACAGCTACAGAGGCTTTTATTGTAAGCCTTGACCCAGGAATGAGTTATGTAGTTCCTTCAGCAAACTGGATGGCTACTGATGGTAACATCACTGGAACAACAGCAAACACTGGTTTAACTAATGTATGGACTGTATATGCTTTATCTGTTACTGCTATTTGTGAGCTTGAAATGTTTGTAGTAACAAAATAATGAAGTTAAAAGTTCTTAGGTTTAGTAGCCAAGAAGATTCTACATCAGGGTTGCTGATGGAAGAGAATGATTTAGGGATTCATTTCCTATGTTATACCTTGGAAGATGAAAGAAGAGCTTTAAAAGTAAAGGGTGAAACAAGAGTTCCTGCTGGTATCTATAATATTACATTAAGAGAGGTGGGAGGTATGACTAAAAAATATGAGAAAAGGTTTCCAGATATTCACAAGGGCATGTTATGGGTTAGGGATGTCCCTAATTTTAAATATATACTCATACACTGCGGTAATACAGACGACCATAGTGCTGGATGTTTGTTACTTGGGGATAGCCAAGAAAATAATATCATTATTAAAGATGGGTTTATAGGTAAGTCAAAAAATGCCTATAAAAGAATTTATAAAGATGTTGTTAAGCACATTTCAAGAGGTGATGATGTAACTATTGAGTATATTGATTTAGATTAATAATGGCAACTAATAAAGACATAGTAAAAGAGATGGCACTAATGGAACATAGAATGGACTCAATGGAAGATAAATTAGATAAAATGGATGCTAAACTTGATATGCTTACCGAAAGGTTGCTTGACCCAGATAGCGGAGTTACCTCAAGGGTTAATAGAAATACATCAGCAAGGAAAACCCTAGCAAGGTCTTTATGGGTTCTTTATGGTATAGTTGCAGGATTTATTATTAAAATGTTTTTTAGTTGATTCTCCTTGTATCATATATAGTATTGTTATTAATTATAAGCCATGCTGTTGGAAGGCATTGTAAAAGAAGATTGTAATGAGTATATTAAGTAAAATATTTTCAAGTGGAGCTACAGAGCTTGTTAAGGGTGTAGGTGATGTTATAGATAATCTTCACACCTCTAAGGAGGAAAAGATAAGTGCAGAGCTTAAAGTGAAGGAATTGCTATCTAACTATGAAGTTAAGATGGAAGAGCAGGTAAGTGCAAGATGGGATGCAGACATGAAATCAGACTCATGGCTTAGTAAAAATGTAAGGCCACTCACCCTTATGTTTTTAGTAGTATCAACTGTTTTAATGGTGTTTATTGATGCAGGAGTCATATCATTTGTGGTTGATGAAGATTGGAAAGACCTATTAAAAATGGTGTTAATCACATGTATTGGGGCATACTTTGGAGGTCGTTCTTACGAGAAAATAAAGAAGTAGTTGCAAAATAACATTTATTTTTGTATCTTTGCTTTAATAAAAGAAAACAAAAATGAAACAATTTAGACCAAGACTTACGAAAAGTGAGAACGATATGCTTCAGTCTCATAGAAATGGAAATAATGTAGGTATAATAGGAGATACACATGAACCATTTTGCCACCCTGAATATAAAAACTTCTGTTATGAGGTTTTTTCTCGTTTTGGGGTATCAGAGATAGTTCATATTGGTGATGAGGTGGATAACGCAGCTCTGTCATACCATGAGTCAATGGTAGAAATGCCAAATGCAGAAAATGAATCTGAACAGGCCCAGAAAGCTATGGAAGAGTGGTATAAAACCTTCCCAAATGTAAAGGTTTGCGTGGGAAACCATTCTGCTTTGCCTTTTAGGAAAGCAACCACAGCAGGAATACCTAGTAAATTCCTAAAGACATACGAAGAAATTTGGAACGCACCAGATGGATGGAAATGGGATTTATCATGGGAGATAGATGGAGTGCTGTATGAGCATGGCACAGGTAGTAGTGGTATATCAGGGGCAAGGAATAGGGCTAATGCCAATAGACAGTCAACAGTTGTAGGCCACTCACATTCTTTTGGGGGAGTATCTTATATGGCAAGTAGGAATGATATTATATTTGGATTAAATGTTGGATGTGGAATAGATGTTGACCACATGGCGTTTAGTTATGGTAAAAACTTCCCAAAGAAGCCTACTTTAGGATGTGGGGTGGTTATTGATGGAGGTCGTACAGGTATATTTGTGCCAATGGATTTAGGTAGAAGAAATCTTTATAAATTCTAATATGGTTAGGAAGTATTTTGCATATTTATTTGAAATATTAAAATATTATGATGTACAGCCTCTACTTTTATTTTGGAGCTTTTCTGATATATTGAACAATCAAGTACTTTGGACTACTCCTTTATATTGGCAGGAGTTAGGTCAACCAAACACTTATTATTTATATGCAGCGTATCTATTGGTTAGTATTGGTATATTTATATCAATGTATTCAATTAAAAGATGTTGTATGTTTGTTTCAGCCTATTTGTTTTTAACATTATTCTCTACAATTAGGTATATAGTAAGCTTATTATCAGACCCTGAATCATCATTTGATTTAATAGCTGTTAAGTCATTAACAATCACATTCTTTTACTTATTTATATGGGTTTGGATTTGGTTAAAATTAAAACAAGAAATGTTGTCAAGAACAATTAAGAACTAATGGACGCTAATATAACTACTATTATAGTATCTCTAATAACTGTACTTTTCGGTGGAGGAGCTTGGAAGTTTTACGAGTTTATGGTCAAGAAGAAATCAGAAGATAAAAAAGAAAAGAGAACTGAGCAGACAATGTATAGAGATGACCTTATATCTAGGGTTGATAAGCTTGAGAATGATAGAGAGTCTTGTAATAAAGCTTTAATGGAGATAAATAAAGATATGGCTATAGTTTCCACTAAGTTACAATTCTTAGAAAAAGAAAATAACATACTTAAAATAAAGCTTCAGGGCTAAAAGTCTTGTAGAAATCGCTTTAAGGCAAAAAGTCTTAGAGAAAACCCTTTAGGGTGTATGCGTATGCGTATGCGTTCATATATCCTTATCCTTAATAATCTTATTTAGAACTATTATAAACTACTAAACTTTATGTATATATGTTTGGTGGTCTTGTTTTTTATTTGCACTATTGTAGTATAAATAATTTAAAACAATAATAGATATGAAAGTAATAAGTAAGAGATATATAGATAATAGTAGGTTTATGGAATTTATAAGTGAAATGGCAACACAATTAACTGAAATGAATTATGGTGCTGATACCTTTGTTTATAGTGAAGATGAACCTAAATTCTCAGATGAGTCGCAAGAATTTTTCAATGATACTTATAGTGAGTATGAACAGATGGCAAATAGTATAATGGGAGTGTATAGTGATAATGAATTAACTAAAACTAAATAAAATGAAAGTAAAAATAATGCAAAGAAGTGTATATCATAAATACGCTGAAATAGAAGTTCAAGTGCCGAATGATATTAAAGATGAAGATGTTTTTGATTACTTAACAGATAATTCACAGATATATGAGTATGAAATGGATAGTGCTATAAACGAGGCTAAATATGATTTTGGTAATGGAGAGAATGAGTATGAGGGAATGGATGAAGGTACAGAAAGTGAATGGAGATTTGAAGTTGTAGGTAAAAATTACGGAGGACATTTATAAATTTAAAACAAAACAAAATGGGAAAATTAGGACAAAAGACTGAGCATGTAGATATAACTACAAATAAAATAATGGATGAGATAAGAGATTATTTTTGGCACGAACATAATATAGATTTAGAGGAATATACCCCTAACTTTATGGGGACACCTGATGAGGTATTAAAAACGGCTGATGATGAAATTTACTCAATAATACATAACCAATTAAAAAAAATGATATGAAATTAAAATTATGGGATATACAGAGGAAGGAATATAGAACTGACTACGACTATAATGACATGATTTACGAGGATTCAGAAGAAATAAAAAACGACCTTATAAACTTTCATTCAGTAGATTTTGGTGGACTGGAAGAGAAGGAATTTAATGAACTATCATTGAACGGAATGTTAATGTTATTTGACTGGGAAGTGCATGATTCTAAAAAAAATAAAATTACTAATTAAAAACAAATAATATGACAATAGAACAAAAAGTATTAAGGAATGTAATGGAAGATATGCAGAAAGAAGTTGAGGTATTTGAAAAAGTTTACGAGAAAGATGATGATTTTCATAAGGATTTCTCAGATTTATCTTATATAGTATACCTTAATGGGATAGCTAGAATCAAGGAAGTGTTATTTAGAATGAGTATAAATAACAAATAAAGTTAATTTAAAATTAGGTACTATCAAAAATTATTCGTTACTTTATAGTATACAATAACTAAAAATAAACAAAATGGCAAATCAATTTAAAATGGCAGAAAACGACTTCATAACAAGATTGGAAAATATGGATATAAGTATCTATGGTTTTGAGAAGTGGAAAGGTCGTGAGGGTAATAATGATATATCTGCAGTGGCTCAGATACAATGGGAGTTTTATACTGAGATGAGAAGTTGGGGGGTTAAAAATGTAGGTGCTTATGTTACTTATGTTCATATTGAATTTGAAGTTAATTGGTGGAATGAAGATGATAAGGAAGAAATAGAAGAGTACAGTATTGATAGTGAAGATGGAGGAAGAAATGATTTGATTAAGTGGGAGATTCAAACTGAAATTGACATACAGTTAGGGGATTCTATTTGCCCTAACAATGTAGAGGTAGATTATGATACTAAAACAATAACAATTAACTTTTAAATAAAATAAAATGCAAAATAAACTAAGAAAAAGACTAGAATTAAGTGTAGTAAGATTCTCTTTTAAGAAAAAAAATGGTGATACAAGATATGCTACTGGTTCTACTAATATAGAAATGCTTAATATATTGTTTGGACTTAATTTAAAGCCTTTTAAGGAAGAAACTAATAGGGATGGTATAACTACTTACTATGATATTGAAAAGAAGAACTGGAGAAGTTTAAGGGATGAAAGTTTAATAAACATTATAAATAACTAAATATGAATATAGATGAATACAAGTTAAGTAACCCTACTGATGATGGATTAGGTAGCGGTATGGTAAGTAATTGTTGTGGTGCAGAGACTGGGGAAGGAGATATTAGTACTTGTTGTGGCGTTAGTATGTGGGGAGAAACCGATATATGTGGAGAATGTAGAGAACACGCTGATAGAGATGAAATGTGTTGTTTTGAATGTGGTGATATTTGTGATGAGATTGAGGACTATGAATATAAACAACAACAAAAAGAAAGTGCAGAAGAAAGTGCTAGAGATGGAGAAAGAGATGAAAACTAACTAAAACTAATAATAACTAAAACTAAATAAAATGGATAAAAAACTGATAGATAAAGTAGATGATGGGTTTAATTACTTTAATAGTGGAATACTTGAAGAATTAACTGCCGATACTGGTAGACACAGAGTCCAACAATATTATGTTAAAGCGTTTATGGATTATATTGAGCAATTAGAGAGTAAATTAACCAAAACTAAAAATAAATAAAATGGGATATAGAAGTAAAGTAATTATAGGAGTAAAGAAAGGGAAGTTATCCAACGAGTTTGATGCGGTATTACAGAGGCATGACTTCAATACTAATGATACTGGTCTCAGTACAGATGGTTACCTAAGGGTATATACAGAGGCTGAGGGGCTTAAATTCTATACTTTTGAATACACTAAGTGGTATAGTACTGATGTTTGGTGCAAGGATATTATGGAGACTTTAGTATCTATGGAGGATGAGCATGAGTTGGATGAGGATAATATGGTATTTTGTGTAGGCATAGGAGAAGATGGTGAACTGCACTCTGAGATAGGGGAGTACTGGGAGTATGTAGATGTAGTAAGAGATATTAACCTTATATGAGTAAAGATACTAAGGAACTAATCATGGTGGTATTAGCTTTCTGCCTACTAATGTACTGTTGCTATGGTACTATTAACTAACTAAATAAATAAAACAATATGATAATGACAATTTTTATAGTAGTATTCTTGGCGATACTAGGTTTATACTCTGAGATGGGTAGGCTTTAATAAAGAAAAGTGTTTAAAAATTAGGTAGTCTCAATAAATAATTGGACTATTGATATATAATAACTAAAAAATAATTAAGATGAAAGTAGAAGATAATATAATAAGAGAAAAGTATAGTGAGAGGGGGGGTGGTATTGAGTTAGACTTAACCCCTTATGGGTATGATGGAGAGAAGTTATCTGCATATCAAAACTATCTAGGTGGTGGCATGTTAGGAAGTGTACAGAACGACTGTACTGTAAGGGACTGGCAAGGTAACATGGAGTTAGTTGATAAAGCTATGGAGTTAAAGATATTATTCTGCAGGAACATGGGACTTACGCCTGACTTCCTAGATGTTATGCGACCAGCTACTGCATATTAAAAAAAAGTTAGTTGTTTAGTTGTGAATTAAGGGGGGACTTGTTATCTCCCCTTTTTTCGTTAAGTCTTGGGGGATTCTCTTTAGGGGCTAAAAGTCTTGGGGGATTCCCTTTAGGGGGGAGGTCGGATTATGCCCCTTATTTAGAATGGTTCTTAATAATATAATTGTTGATAACTTTATTTGTATTTTGTTGTTTATATCAAAAAATTTGTTATTCGTATGCACGTTCCTATCTATTAAAAATTAGTATAATCTATCTATGCAATAATAAAAGCATAAAAGCAAATAAAAAAGCAAATACTTTTCTTATTTAGAATCATTATAAACTACGATATTAATAAAAAAAAGTGCTTATTTATTTGGTGGCTTAAAAATATGCTGTAAATTTGCATAACTTTAAACAACTAAACTAACTAAACAAACTAAACAAAATGACTACAACAACAACAACAACAACAAAAAGAAACATTTTCAGAACTATTGGTGAAATCTTTAATGTATCTTTATTTATCACATTCATGGGATGGATAATATACACAATAGTAACAAACGCTTAACTAACTAACTAACTAAACAAACTAAACACAATGACAACAAACACACAAACAAACAAACAAATAAAAGCCTTTAACCCTTCAGGCTCTACCAATTTAGATTATGACTTGTATGATTATATAGATAGCAATCTATTTGCTAACAACATAACTATACAAAACAATAGTAAACTAATCGTCTATGATTGGAATTTTGAACCTCAAAGAAGTGGAACAAACTACCAAAACAATAGTTACAAAGTGCAGAAGATAAGAAACAAAGTACAAACAATTAAGGAAACAATTTTTAAATTAACTAAATAATAAAACACAATGACAACAAAAACAAAACAATTAAGAACAAACAAAGGAAACCTAGCAGACAATCAATTTGTAATGTATGATAGTAAAAAAATAGTGTTTCAATCATATAGTACAATAATAGCAGAGTATAATGTACAACGGCAACGGCTGACGCTAGACCACTACACGCATGATATGAGCCGAACAACTGCAAAGTATCTTAATATATTTGTCAATGATACGCTTAGATGGTGTGTTGGTGCTAATGAAGTAAGGAACGCAAAAAGTGTTAAGAAGTACAATGAAACAACAAAAACCAGAAAATTAAACTAATAAACTAAACAACATGCAAACAACAAACAACAAACAAGAACTCAAAGAACTAATGACAAAGCTATTCGGAAACCTTCATAATATAAACAATAATTATATATCAGGCATGGAGTCCACCGACAGAGACAAAACCAAAAGCATAAGCAGGATAAAGGATTTTTGTTCTAGTAAGTTTAACATTTATATCTTATCTATTGTATTCATTGGAGGCACAGAGTCAGAGTATCAGACTGCTATTAAAATAGAACTGGGATAAAATAAAAAACATATTAAAAAAATTAAGGGGCTAAAGTTTAGTCCTTTTTTTTATGTCTAATTTCTTATTTAGAATGAGTCTAAATAGCCTATATGGTGTATGGGTGGGTCATAGGGGGGGGTGGTGATAGATAAGCAATTTATGTACACTATAGCACACAAACAGCCATCACAGGGCGACCCAAAGCATGTTAAATTAAAAAACTTTTCTAAAAGGATGTTTTACCCCTCATTTACGTAAAAGGGGCTTATACTCAAGGGGGTCTAGTATTCGCACTAGATTTTGAGATTTGAGGTTATTATGCACTTTATGTAATATATTACCTTGACTTCTAAGTTATTTTTACTTATATTTGCAAATAAATTTTATGCACAAGAAAATAATGGAAGAGAAAGAAGATATTAAGGTTGAAATAAGTGCCTCTGGTCTGGGGAATATTCAGACTAAGTTTGAAGGGAAGGCAACTAAGCTAGAAGCTCATAAGAGAACTTCAGAGATAGTTAGATTAGTTTTACAAGGTGTGAGGTATACTGACATAATTGAGTATTGCGATAAGAATTGGGGCATACAAAAAAGGCAAGCATCTATATATTATAAGAGAGCTTTACAGTATTTTAAAGAACAGTTTGATGAAGAGAAGCAATATGAGGTTGATAAGCACACTATGATGTTATATGACTTATATACTAAGGGCTATAAGAGTGGAGACTTAAATATCTGCAGATTATTACTTCAAGATATAGCTAAGATGAAAGGAATAGCAATAGATAGAGTAGATGTAACAAGTGGGGGTGATTCGTTTGTGTTTAACTATACAAAGCCTGAAGATGAGTAATAAATATAATAAACCCAAACTCAATAGTTTTACAGGTTGTTTTGACAAGCAAAACAATTACACATTTGTTTAAAGTAATTAATCAATCTGAAAAACAAAATAGTTTTCAAAAATAATAAAAATAAAATTAACAATCAAGAAACTTTTAGAATAACTTAAATAAAATAAAAATGAATATAGACTTAAGATTTAAAGTATCGGTATTAGATACAAGAGGGAAAGACGCTGTTAGTGATAGTGGCTCTTTAATTAAAATGCAAATAATATTTAAAACCAAAATGTTCAAGATTGCTGAACTTAAGCTTTCTGAAGTAAGAGCTTTATTAGGAGCTACAGCAGATTATAGGTCTATAGAGGCTAATACTACTCAGCAGTACACTGGAGACACAGATGTGCCAGCAGTAGTAACAAGTATAACACAAGAAAAATTTATTGCCTGGGCAAAAACATATAACCAGAGTCAGGCGTTACAAATACTAGATGTTTTATAATGGGGAAAAAAATAAATACTTTTAAAAGATTTGAGAAATTTTTTGGTAGCAAGTCAAACTGGGAATCAACTATATTAGTAATAATAGTCCTTTTTTGGTTAACACCTATAATGGTAACTTACTTTATATTAAAATTTGGCATAATCATTCCAATAGGTAACTTGCTTGGCGGTAAAAAGAAAAAATGAAGATAGACTTTACGCCAACAATAAAACAGCATCAGGCTTGGGAATATCTACATGATAAGTCCAGCTCTGAAATTTTATTTGGAGGAAGTGCTGGCGGTGGTAAATCATACTTTGGAGCAGCCTGGTTGCTGTATTCGTGTTTGAGATACCCAGGCACAAGGTGGCTTATGGGTCGTGCTGTATTGAAAACACTTAAAGAGACTACTCTTAACTCATTTTTTAGTGTTTGCTCAGATTGGGGTGTAAAGAAAGGCGAGACCTATAAGTTTAATGCACAATCCAATGTTATTGAATTTGTGAATGGTAGTCAAATATTACTAAAAGACCTTTACCAGTACCCTGCAGACCCAAATTTTGATTCACTCGGCTCACTTGAGATTTCTGGAGCTTTCATTGATGAGGTTAATCAATGTACTGAGAAAGCTAAGAATGTTGTAGCCTCAAGGGTTAGATATAAACTTTCTGATTTTGACCTTCGGCCAAAAATGCTTATGTCGTGCAATCCAGCTAAGAACTGGGTTTATGATTTCTATAAGCAGTGGAGGGATGATAACCTACCAGAGCATCAGAAATTTGTTCAAGCAAAACTTAAAGACAATCCTCACATCTCTGAATACTATGAAGAGCAGTTAAGAAAGCTTGACCCTGTTTCAAGAGAGAGGCTTTTGCATGGTAATTGGGAATATGATGAGGGTAAAGATAAATTATTTGAATATGAGGCCCTTTTAGACTGTTTTAAGAACTCTGTAGAGGAAAGTAGTGAAAAGTTCCTGTCTTGTGACGTAGCTTTGATGGGAAGTGATAAAATGGTAATAACTCGCTGGTCTGGGATGACTGTTGAGGAAATAATTACCAGAGATAAAAGTTCAGCTAATAGTATAGAGGTTTTAATAAAAGAATTGGCAGATACCCATAATATACCAAGAAAAAACATAATAATTGATTCTGATGGCGTAGGACAGTATCTTTCTCATTATATGAAGGGAGTAGTGCCATTTATAAACAATTCCAAAGCTATGAAGGCCGAAAACTACAAAAATTTAAAGAGTCAGTGTTATTACAAGCTTGCCGAACAGATTAACGCAGGCAACATACATATAAAATGCAAGAAAATAGATATTAGAAATAAAATAATTGAAGAGCTAGAGGTTGTTAGAAGGAAAAATATTGACTTAGATGGGAAACTTGCTATACTTTCTAAAAAAGAAGTTAAAGCAGCTATAGGTCGCTCACCTGATTATGCAGATAGTTTGATGATGAGGATGAGGTATTTATTTGATGGAGGCAAGAAGATATTGGCATGGGCATAAAAGTTCCAAACATTAGACAAGAAAATGTAAAGTTTTTCTTATAATTGCATTATGTATAATGAGAATGAGATTTTTTGTTTAAATAGATGGCATGAAGGTATAGTTTTAGAGTATTTATCAGACATTCAATCTATAATTGATATGTCTACAGCAGAAGATGATGATTATGAGGCTTTTTTAGATGTTTTGACACAAATAATAATAGTTCACAACCAAAATGGAGAAGATTCTTATTTAGACACAATATTTAGGAGTGAGTGGCTTTATTCTCTACCTAACATGGTTTATTGGGCTGCACTTGGGTATCTTGCTGTATTACCTAAAAATGAAGAAGAAATTGATATAATAGTAACAAAGTTAGCTAAAAGATTAACGAAAGTCAATGAAAGGATAGGAAAAATGGTTTTAATCAATCCTTTTGTAGATGGAGATAAAACAATACTTAATTAATGAAAAATATTACGATAAACGAAGTTGAAGTTGAAATACCAACATCTTGGGTAGATGTAACCTTTGAGAGGTTTTGTGGATTTAATGAGATTGTTAAGATGCAGCCTACAGAGTCTGAGGTTGAGGAGATGTTTAGTGAATCAAATGATGAGGTAAGACAACTTGAATTAAGCCTTTTACAAATAAATCAAAATACAACCCTTGCTTGCTACTGGACTGGACTTAGTGAGGAGGAAATATCTGTGTGTAATATAGATGATATAGAGGAAATCTTAACATCAATAAGTTTTTTAAATGATATTTATACTCCTATAGCTTTGGATAAGTTTACATTTAAAAATGATGTATACTATCTACCAGAACCAGGAATGGCTACTGAAAATTTTGGTACTTTTATTGAAGCTGAACAAATAGAGCTTCATAATAAAAAGCTTGAGACTGGAGATTTAACTGTATTAACAAAACAAGTAGCAATACTTTGTAGACAGAAGGGAGATAAGAGAGGACTAGTTAATGATGCTTTAATAGATAAAAGAGCTGAAGAGTTTAAACAATTAGATATGGCAACCATTTGGGATGTCGGTTTTTTTTTGACAATACACGAAAACTCATTAATGAAACGTTTCCTAACCTTAGCTCATCAGGAGGAGATTCAAAAGCTAAAATTGCTGCTGACAGAACCATTGGAGGGTACGGATGGTTAAACAGCGTTTATGATGTAGCAAAGCAGGGTATTTTTACGTTACCAACACAATCTCCTCTTAATAGTGTGTTGTTGACAGAGCTAAATGAAGTTTTAACATATTTGTCTTGGAAAAACGCATGCGTTGATTATGAAAAGACTTATAACGATTTAAACAAAAGATAAAACATGGCAGAAACTAAAACATGTGTTCATTGTGAGGGAGGCCTTAGCTCATGCTCTTGTGCTTGGAAGGGTACTACAGACAAGAAGATTGTACATAAGCAGTGTTATGCCCAGTATGAGGCTGATTTAAAGAAAAAGCCTATAACTTGTGCTTTCTGTGAGGATGAGTTTACTTCAAATCCATATTTTAAAACACAAGATGGTAACTTTGTTCACTTTGCATGTCAATATAAATACGAAAAACAATTAATAAATAAAAAATAACTATGGCTATCCCTTTAGTATACGACTTAAATAAATTAATGACAGACTTTAAAGCTTGTGCAGATGCAGCAGGTTTTTGTACTGTAAAACTTGGTTCTCCAGATAAAATAAATTTTGACCACAACATCTGTTATGACCTTTTAAATATAGATTACCCATCATCATACATAGTTGAGGGTATCAAAGAAGTTTATAGTTTTAATTTAGTAATAGCAAGGCCTATACAGTCTGGTAGTACGCAGGGTATTCAGATATTTGATGACTATACTGTAGCTATAATGGCAGAGCTTGAAATAAAATTTTGGAATATGATTTCTTGCCTTGCATTTGGTATTAGTGGTGGTGGAGGTTGTAAAGCTCATATACCTAAACATAAAATAACAATAGATAGAGATTTTGGTGTTTTTAATGATAAGCTAGTAGCCTTGCGTATTCGTTTTGATGCTATAGCTAATATTGCTGTTACTGTAGACCCTTGTAGCACTTCTGGGCCAAGTAACCCATCTGGATGTGATGAGCCTTGCCAAGATTACTTTGGGGCTTGTGGTTGTACAGACCCTATGGCTATCAATTATAATCCTGGAGCAGGAGTTGATGATGGAACTTGCTGTTATGGTGCAGGAGAAGAGCCTTGTGTTGATGATAATGGTGTTTTCCCTCCACAATTTCCTGCTAATCAAACTTCTAATCCAAACTAATGAGTATATTTGAAAATATAGCTCAATTATTATTTCAATCCCAAGGGAATCCTGTTAGGATTATGCAGCAAAAGTTGAAAACAGCGATAAGACCTGGTAATAAAATGGCACAAAGCTTCAGAACAACAGGTAGAACAGCAGATAGTATAAGGGGAGAGAAACCAACAATAATAGCCAGCGAACTTGCTTGGAAGTTTGAATCAAATGAATCCGCTATAAGATTAAATAATGGGGGTTCTTTAAAGGGTAGGGGGAGTTCTGATGTTCCTTACAGTGGTAAAGGAGGAGGAGGTAAAAGTGATTACATAGGAGCTTTAATGTCTTGGGCACAAAACAAATATCAAGTAGATGAAATTACAGCAAAAAGAATTGCATTTAGTGTTGCTGCTGCAGCTAAAAACAACGGAAAGACAGTTAATGCAGATGGATGGTTAGATGATGCTAAGAAAGCTATTGATATTCAAATCAGTAAGGATTTAGAAGCGATTATAGCTTCACAAATCAATATAAAAATAAATAAAACACTAAAATTCAGATAATATGGCTGCAATAAATTTCAATATATCTCAACAACCTCATGGACATTTTGTAAGCTGTCAAAGACCTATAGTTGTTGAAATTAAGGTAACTGGAGTTACAATTCCAGCTTTTTTTAGAGGTAAGTTATGGATAGAAAAAACTGCTGGTCAATCTGATTATGTAGATACAGGAGTTAGTATGAATGGATATTCTGATTCAGCTGATGGGGTTTATTCTTTTAATCTTGCTGAGTATTGTAGACAATACTTTATTCAAGAACCTGTTTTTTATAATCAGAATTGGTGCATGAATTGGCGACAAATGATAGCCAGAAAGTTTAAATTAGAGGTGTTCCCTGTTCAATACCAACTAGGAGGTGGATTACTTCCTGATTCAAGTAATTTTAAGGAAACAAAGTCATTTATAGCTGTCCCTACAAATACATCAGTTGAAGAATCAAATTCTACAGCTAATGATTATATAAGAGTTGATAAATATGTAATGAATGGCACTAATACCAGTCAAGTGCCTTGGACTGGGAGTGGTTTTAATCGCTTCACCACTAATATGCCACCCAATAATGTCATAGATGTTAGTCAAGGGTTTTTCTACTTTCTTCCTTTGATGCACAGAGGTGCTACTAATAGAGTAGGACAGATGTCTGTTAGAAATGGTTCTGGGGTAACTGCAATCCTACCTTGCCTCTCATCCACATTTACAGACCATGTAGGCCTTCACATACACCCTATTATACTTGAATTTTGGTTAACTTTGGTTTCTGGTTCTCTAACCTCTCATCTTACTGATGCTAATGGCGACTTAAATACTGACTCTATGAGAATACAAATAAAGTATCATAATGCAACTACAGGAGCTTTTATAAGAAGTGGCCCTAAAGCATATTATAAGTTAATGGATAGCACTAAAGAATGTAGTGATGCTCAAGGAACTAACTTTATATTCAGGAATATGCTTGGAAATATGGATTTCTTTAGAGCTACAGGGACTGAAAGTAAAGAACTAACTATGTCAGGAACTGAATTTGATAAACATACAAAATTTTTAAGGAGTGAAACTAATAATTTTGGGATAATGAGAGGGGAGCACAATATAACAAACTTATGGGGTGAAAGAAATGAAATGATTAGTGTTTTTTCTCAACCATTAACTAGAGAACAAGTTAAGTGGATTGAAGAAATGATAATGTCTCCTCAAGTTTGGATAACAGGCAAGGTAGGTGATTGGGTTGATACCGAATCAACAAGTAACTTAGCTCTTTACGAAGATATGGGTCTTATAGCTATTAATATCATAAAAGGTTCGTATAAATTGTATTCAACAGAAAGAAACCATTCTTTTATAGAGTTTAAGTATAAGTTTTCAGAAAGTACACTAACACAAAAAATGTAATATGGCTCAATCCTCTCAAGCAAAAGAAGTAATTTTAGAGATAGGAGAAAAAGATGCAGGTCTTTCTACTATAACAGAATACGTACAAAATGGTTCTATTTCAAATGATATTTTTGGAGCTGGTTGTGATGGTCGTTGTGATGCTTATAATCTCCAAGTGCTCAATGCTAATTCAGACTTTGAAGATTTTAATGGTTGGTATGGTTTACAATGTAAGGGATTTCGTATATTTGGTAACACTCCAAATAACCCTACTTGGGATGGAGTTTCAAATCCAGGAACTAATCAAGGTTTCTCAAATACACTTAATTATGCCTTCCCAGCAACTTCTGGTAATAATTTATCAAACCAGATTATTAAATTAACTTTTGAAACTTCTAGTGGTGGAAATTGCTTTTTTGAGGGTCAAAACACATCTGTTTGGAATAGTGTACCTCCTACTTATGTTAATAACTTAACAAATGAGGGTCGTGCAGATACAGAGCAAGGTCGTATGCTGTATCTTTATCCTACAACATCAAGTGGATTTAATTGTTCCATATCTCTTGAGATACTAGAAGGGGATGAGGATGATTTGTTTTGTAGAGGGCCAGGAGTTGATAATTTAGCAGATTACTTGTCAGCAAAATTCCCTACTGTTTTACCTCAGGATTTTTTTACAGACGGATTTTGGTCAAATTTCAGAGGATATATAACTCCCTATGTTCATACAGGTGCATGGAAGTATGATATAGGTCATATTGAATATAATTCTTCAAGAGAAAGTATTCACGCATCATATTCCTCATCACTTCCTACTCCAGTTAATTTTGCTTCAGTAGTTAATGACGACCTTAATTTTGGGTTAAGAAGTTCTCATAACATATTTAATTGTATGAATACTGAGACACAGGGTTATAAAGTAACATTTACTATAGATAGTATATCTAATTGTTCAGTAGAGGTAATGACTTATGTAGATTACACTGGTTCTGGTTATTATGTTAATATAGGAAATTATAACCTTTCTGATGTTGAGTACGCTATGGATTATGCTGGGGCTGATAGGTCAGGGAAACCTTGGGCATGGAAAACTTTTGATACCCCAGGAACTTATGAGGTATGTGTTCCTTTTATACCTGACATGGTTATTTACGAAGAAATGCTTGACCCTAATCTTGGAGGACAACCTGGAGGATGGACTACAAATACTAAGGTTCAATATGGTGGTGGAGCTTATGGATATAAGACTTTTTATCATGCACAGTACCACTTTTTAAGAATGAATAATGGAGGCGGAGGAAGCTCTCAAATGGTTATGTCAAATTTTGAGATAACAGAAGGAGGATTTGATTGGGATTACAATTTAACCCCTACATTTCAAACAAACGAGATTCAGGTACAAACATATACTTATGATTATTTAGATACAATGAACAAGGAGTCTGTTCCTTTAGGATTAACACTAAATAGTGGAGATTTAAGAGACCCAAGTAAAAGGTCAACAGGTTTTTCTAAAACATTTGAGTTACCAGCAAGTAATAGAAATCAAAGGATTTTACATACTATGACTGCTGATGGAAGTCACAGAAATACTGAAGATTTAGGATGGAAGAAAGCAAGAATATCAGTTAATGGAATTGTATGTTTTAGTGGTTTTGCAAGAATAGAACAAAGTGTTACAGGAGCTGGAGGTAAGTATATGTGCCATATACTACAAGACCCATCATACTGGCCAGAACTACTTAAGGATAAAAAACTTTGTGAGCTTGGATTACCAACCCATGAAAAGGATTATGATACAGTTGTTGCAAGTTGGTCAAAAAATGTTGACCAAGTAAATTATGTTTACCCTATTATTAATTATGGGGAATGGTTAAAAGATTCAGACCCAAGCATAACAGCACATTCACTTAAAGATTTACATCCAGCAATATATGTAAAAAGTGCTGTGGAGAAAATGTTTGAAAACATTGGATATACTATTGAAAGCGATTTCATAGAGACTCCAGAGTTTAAAAAATTAATAATACCTTACACCTCAGGTGAAGAGTATGATTTCGCAGGAAGTACAGACCTTGGGCCAGATAGTGATTACTCGGCACACGCATCAAAGGCTGCAGAGAAACAACTGCCAACAATGCCTGCAACTGGTTCAAACCTAAACACTACAAGAAATTTTTATCCTGTAATACCTGTTCAGAATGGTATTGCTCATTATACACAGGGGAGTAGTAGTAGCGTCCAGAATGGATATGTTGTTCCTTTTTCTGGGAGATATAATATATATTATAAAGCAACAGTTAAGGTTTCTCAGAATGGGACTTCTGGTGATTCTGGTATGTGGGCTTCTCGTATTGTTGTTAATGGACAAACAATGGGTTATAGCCAGTATGGTGGTTGGGCTGATAGTCCACTGGATGGGGGTCAATATGTATTTAATTCAAATGTTGGGCCTCCTACCACTCAGGATGGGGTAACAGCAACTGACCCTGTTGGATTGCCAAACTGTGTTTGGAGACATACAAGTAATGGAGAATCTTGGAAAACAGAGGATTCTAATATGGTAATGAACCTAAGTGCTGGTGATAAAGTGCAGATTAGATTTTTCGGAATAAACTTTAAAGCTTTCAGAGAATGTAGAGCTTATATTAAAAACCAAGATTTTATGGTTTATCCTATTGCAGGTCAAGCGTTTGTACCTCCATTCACCGCAAGTCCTAACATGTCCCTTGGTTGTGGAGTAAAACAATTAGAATTGTTAAAAGGTATAACAGAAATGTTTAATCTTTATTGGGATGCTGATAATGAACAGAAAAAAGTTTTTGTTGAGCCTTATGATAGTTTTTATGGCTCAGGGAAGCTTGTTGATTGGAGTGGTAAAATAGATAGAAGTAGTTGGAGTGATAAATTTTTAATTGATGAACTTGCTAAGTCAATATATTTTAGATACAAAAATGATAGTGGTGATAAAATTGTTGAGGCATATAATTCTTCAATGTCAAATTCTCTTGGTTATGATAAAGAATTGTGGGATTTTAAAATAGAGCATGATGAGTTATATAGGAAATCAGAAAAAAACCTTGGGACTTCTGTTATAGCCCCAACAATGAGGATGCACACATCTGGTAATGGTTGCGACCACACCTTTCCTATAACACCATTCGTTAACTCCCCTACAGTCCCTGTAATGTGGTCTGGAAGTCCAAATTGGGGTTGGTTTAATAGCCTTCAAAGGCCTGATAATGATACAAGTCATAAAATAAGAATAATAAACTATCATGGCTTAAGCCCTAACACAGGTACTTGGCAATTAACAGATGGTAATGGTATTGTTCAAAATCATAATAGCTACCCTTATGCTTACACTTATAATTATGAGCATAATGGTACAGCTACTTATGATGATAATTTAGCTTGGCATAATATTGGTAACCAAAGAGGTCTATTTGATAGATATTATGGAAATTTCTTTGAAAAAGTTAGTGGAGGTGCTGCATTAAGAACCTGTATGATGGATTTATCCCCTACAGATATTGCTAATTTTGATTTTAGAAATATTATTAAAATAGTAATGGATGGTGGTATTTCAACTTACTGGACTATAAATAAGGTTGCCGATTATAAACCAGCATTAGACCAATTAACAAAGGTTGAGTTAATTGAATGGAAGTACGAAGTTCCTGCTGAAATTAAAGGTCAAAAAGCAAAACTTGTAATACCACCAACTAATTATGGAGGATTAGATGTTATGAATCCTGATGGAGGCTCTGCTATTATTAAAGAAAAAGATAGGACTATTGTTCTTTCTACAAATGGGGAATACAGTATTATAGCAGATGCAGATATACCTCCACAAAACTTATTAGCTACAAGTAACAATGTAACTATTAAAAGTGAAGATATGACAGCTCCTCAGGCAAATCAATCAGCTTTGATGGTAAATAAAAGTAATGGTATTACAAATCAATCTACTTCTTACTCAGGGGCTACTGGTAATACTATTTTTGGGAACGCTATAGCACTAGGGAAGGGTTTGATGTCTCATTCTGGTCAGGTTGTTTTAGGATGTAATAATGAAGTAAATCCTAATGATATATTTCAAGTAGGTAGTGGATATACAATTCAAGGGCAGAAGATTAATCAAAATGCTATATCTGTAGATGCAAATGGAGAGTTCTCTATATTCGGAGGAGAGGTTGTTGCTGACTTTAAGGTAGGTGATTTATCTATAACTGGAGATGTTTATTATACAGATTTAGATGGAGCTAAGAAAAAAGTATATTTAAAAACAAAACCAAATTTAAAACAACAAAATAATAATAAATACTAATATGGCTAACACTGGAACACTTTTTACATTTAAAGCAAATCTTAAAGGTTTAATAGAGCTAAATAAAAAGCTTGATGCTGCTAAAATAAAAATGCAACAATTAAAGGCTGCTAACGAGAATTACTCTGGAGCTAAGAAAGAAGTGCAACAATTAGGAGCTGCTTTTAATAAACAAACAGCAGCTATGGGTAAAACTACTACTGCTGCTAATAAGATGAATAAGGCTGGTGGTGGGTTAATTACCACCTTTAAGTCAGCTGCAGTGGCTATATCGGCAGCATTTGCTGTTAGAGCTATTGTAGGAGCTGTAAAGGGTATTGTATCATCTTTTGCTGAATTTGAAGCACAGATGTCAGCAGTTAAAGCAATATCAGGTGCTACTGGTGCTGAATTTCAAGTATTACAAGAGGCAGCATTAAGGCTAGGTTCTTCAACTGTATTTACAGCTACACAAGTAGGTAAGCTACAAGAGGAGTTTGCTCGTTTAGGATTTTCAACAGAGGAAATTGACTTAGCAACAGCGGCTACACTTGACTTAGCGGCAGCTACTGGAGAATCATTATCTAATTCAGCCCAAGTAGCAGGTACTACTCTTAGGGCTTTTAATTTAGACGCATCTTTAACTAAAAATGTAGCAGATGTAATGGCGGCTTCATTTACAACTACAGCATTAAATCTTGATAGATTTACAGAGTCAATGAAATTTGTTGCCCCAGTAGCAAGAGCTGTAGGGTTTACCCTTGAGGAAACAACAGCCTTATTAGGGCAGTTAGCAAATAATGGTCTAAGCGGTTCTATAGCTGGTAATGCCTTAAAAAATATAATGCTTAAGTTAGGTGATGCAAATTCTAAGTTAGCTAAAAAGCTTGGTGGCCCAGTAGTAGGTACGGAACAACTTGCAGTAGCTATGAAGAAATTATCTGCAGAGGGGTTTAGTGCAACAGAGGCAGTAGATTTATTAGATAAAAGGTCAGCACCTGCCTTCCTTGCTTTAATAAAAAATATTGAAGGAATACAGGGTAGTGTTGAAATCCTTAATAATGCAGAAGGAGCTGTAACTAAGATGGCTGCAATAAGACTAGATAACCTTACTGGGGATATGACCTTATTAAAGTCAGCATCAGAAGGATTGAGTATAGCTCTTGGTGATGAGTTTGATACGTCTATGAGGGGAAGTATATTTTCATTAACAGAATTTATACAGAATATTTCGGAAAGTGAAGGGGCTTTAAAAGCTATAAGAACTGTAATACAGCTGGTTGGGGTTGCTCTTGTTGGATTAACCACAAGGTTTGCTATGTTAGGATTAAACTCATTAAGACTGGGTATAATAGGATTGTTTAGGTCTATGAGCATGTTGATACCATCTCTTAGGGCGGCTGCTGTAGCTCAAGGAACATTTAATGCAACTGCAGCTGCTAATCCTTATGTTGCAGTAGCTACAGTAGTAACTACACTTGCTGCTGCATATTTTATGCTGGGAGAAGAAATGAGTGCTGCAGAACAAAAACAAGAGAGGCTTAATAAAGCCATGAGTGAAGATATAGATAATGTCTTAGAGTACACGACAAATAGTAAAAAAAGAGCTGAGGCTATGAGACAATTTAAAGATGAATTTGATGATGTTCTTGGACTTATGGATATAGAACTTGCTAATGAAAAGCAACTACAAGAACTTAGAGATTTAAACACTGAACAAGCGGATAGGAAAGTTGTATTAGCTATTACTAAAGAAAATATAAAACTAATACAAGAGCAAAAACGACTTAATGACGAGGCAGATGAAGCAGAAATAAAGGGTGTTGAAGCTTATATAGAGGCAAATAAAAAGAAAATTGGTCAATTTGAAAATGAAATGCTAATGGCTAAGATTAGACTTAAAGACAAGGCAGCTGGTGATATAAAAGAGAGGAATATGAACCTTGCAGGCTTAAAACTTGTGGAAGCTCGGTTAACTGAAAGTTTACAAAGAGAGTTGGCTGAAACAGAAACTTACCAAGACCTAAAACTTGAGGGGGATAAAACATTCAGAGAAACAAAGAGAAAGCATTATGATGATTTATTACTACTTTTCAGAGATAGTAGTGATAAGGAGAAGAGACTAATGATAAAGGAGAATGAGCAAAAGTTAAATGAATTTACTTGGGTTACAGAATATGCCGCTCTTGTAGATAAAGAATTAGGAATGACTAACGAACTACTTGCAGATGCACAAAAGAAATCAAACAATTTTGCTGATTCAGTTTTGGAGATGGGTTTTGATGTAAAGAAATCAGGTCTTGATATTAGAAAAACAAACATTGAGCTTACTGTTTTAGAGAAGTTTGTTAGTGACCTTGATGCCCCTATAACTAAGGGTAGTAAAAAGGTAGTTGAATTAGGTAATAGTTTTAATTTTGCTTTAAATAAAACCAAAGATTTTTCAAAAGAAATGTCTAAACTTGTAGATGATTTAATGCAAGATTCATTTGGTGTAGCTATGGTTAGGGCAGAGGCAAGTAGAGATGTAGCTATTAAGGAAGCACAGAAAAATTTAAACTTAATAGTTACTAATATAAAAAACATAGAAAAATTTAGGTCTAATGCTAATCAAAAAGAAATACAAGACCTTATAAAGACCAATAAAAATAAGTTTGAAATTATAAAGAATTTAGATGTAGCTGATTTTAGACTTATAACTGGAGGAGTTAAAGCGTTAGATGACGCATTAGCTAAGAAAGTAATTAGTCAAGAAAAGTATGAGTCTGAAATTATAAGACTTAAAACATTAACAAATGAGACATCAAAAGGCATGCTTGATGAGGAAGCTGAGAAGTTGAAAACCTCTAAAGCACATCTTAAGCAGATAGAAATTAGTCATACTGAAGAAATGCGTCAGATTAAAATGAAAGCAGCTAGCAAGGCTATAACTGATAACAAAACAGAGACCATGTTAGCTATTAAAGAGGAACATGGAAGAGGTACTGCTATGATTAGAATACTTAAAACTGATGGTCAGCTGAGAGTTAGAACTATATTTGGACAACTTGCAGCCGAAAGGGCAGCTAGAGACTCTGCCTTGAGTAGCCAGACAGCACTTATTGCTTCTAACCTTAAAAAGCAGGAGGCAATACTTAAAAAATATTATATTGATGAAACTTTAAATTTTGTAGAATACCAAAGGCAATTAGAGGTTGTACGAACTGCTGCTGCAATAAAGACTGGAACTGCTAATCAAACTAATCTTGATGAGAATGTTGCAGCTCAAATGCAGGCTATACAAACTATAGCTGCTTCTTACAATACCGCTTTTGATGCCTTCTCCACATATATGAGTAACAGATGGGAGTTAGAGAAAAATAAAATAACTGAGTTCAGAACTCTTGAGTCGGAAGATTTAGCAACAGAGTTAGAGGCAAAACTTGAAGCTTTAGAAGGTAATGAAGAGGCTCAAGAAAATGTTAGAGACCATTACGCATTAATTCAAGAAGCTAATGATTTAAAAAGAGATGAAGAGCTTAGAGCTATAGCTAAGAAAGAATTTATAATGGATAAGACAAATAAAATTGCCCAAGCAGTTATTAATGGAGCTTTAGCGATAACTATGATTTCTGCACAAACAGGTGTTGTAGCACCATTTGTTATACCTATGATGACAACACTTATAGGTGCTCAGATAGCCGCTATTGCTGCCACTAAGTTTACTGGTGCTCTTGGTGGTATTATACCTCAATTTGCTCAAGGAGGAATGGTGAATGGTGCTAGTCATGCTGATGGAGGTGTTAAGTTTGCTGTAGGAGGTGCTGTGGCTGAGTTGGAAGGAGGAGAGGCTGTAATTAATAAAAGAAGTACAGCTATGTATAGAAATGAACTTTCAGCCATGAATCAAGCAGGAGGTGGGGTTAAGTTTGCTACTGGTGGTGTTACTCCAGGTACTGCAAATAGACTTAAATCTGCAGGACAGAGTAATCAAAAGATGGAGTTTGCTGATTTAGCTGCCAATATTATTGGAGGTATAAATAATAAAACAGTTACAGTTTCTGAGGTTGATATTACAGGTTCACAACAGAGTGTTAGTCTTTCTGAACTAACAGCTACTATATTCTAAATAATTTTACTATATTTGCAACATGAAAACATTAATAAAAATATTTTGGAGTCTAATAATTGGAGGTAAACTCAAAAAGTCCTCAGAAAAGACTTTTAATAAAAGAATTGAAATTTGCAGAACTAATAAGTGCGGTTCTTATAAAAAACCATTAAACATGAAGGGTCTTGAAAAATGTGGTGATTGTGGTTGCTTTCTTAATTTAAAAGCAAGAATTGATGAGTTTTATATAAAGTGCCCTCAAGGATTATGGTAACATTTACTAACCCTAAGGGATGGGATTTTATTAGTTATGAGGAAAAAAATAAAATTAAATTAGCCTTAGAGGAAATTAAAAGCCCTCAGTCAGATAGATATGCTCTTTTAGAATTTTTATTTGATGTTTATAATCTACATCTGGGAGGAAGCTACAGTAGAAGTTCACAAACTTGTGCTAGTTGTGTTCAAACAGTTATTTCCAGAATAACGAATAAAATTAATAATGGCAAATAGAAAAGAAGTTATTTTTGAATTTAGAGATACTGTTTGCGAACAGTTAACTAAAAGGTTTGGAAACGAGCATACTCTTAAAGATACTATATTACATTTATCAAGCATAGGTCTTATCCCTCCTAAAGTGTTAAGAAACTATATGATGATAAAAGATTTTGATAAATTTATTGTGATAAACAGAGGACATGTAGGACATACTTTTATTGATATATCAATTAAATATGATATTTCAGAGAAGCAGGCTAAAAATATAGTTTATAAGCAGAGAGACAGGTTTAGTCACCTGAGTAATGTGAGACAAGGTTATTCCCTGTCATAAAACTCATAGCCCCATCTTCAGCCCAAATCTTTTTAGCGTATATAGTGTGAACGTGTGAATCCTCTTTAAATAAGCAATCCATAACCCCTTTAACAAGATTATCAATATCTGGTCTTTGTTGGTGAACCTTACCAAGATTATCTTTCTTTTTCTTTTTACTCCAAGATTTAGGCATAGGCATTTCAAATTCAAGATATAATTCATCTTTAACCTCAATACCTGAATCCATTATTTTACTTCTTAACTCATCTTTGTAAGCCCAATATCTAACTACACAAGGTCTTTTTCTCCAAGTATCAGCTCTTGTCATCCTAGGCTTCGGAACTGGTAATATTTTTATTTTTTTCATTTTCTTTACTTTTTTCAATCATAGTGTTAATACCCTGCATAATCCCTCTAGCGGTTACATCTTTATCCACATACTTCTTACATCCTGGACATTTAAGGTGCTTTTTAGTTCTATACCAGCTCCTATTACAACAAGATGTTTTCATTAAATCATCATCTTTTATAAAGTGTTTGTCAAATTCTTCTTGACTAACACCGCTCATATCGTAATTCTTATTGTCCTCCATCTTTTATTTTTTCTAATTCAAACTCTAAGTGTGCTATTGCTTTAGTAATACAATCTACTGGAGTATCGTGCTTGTGATACGCTCTTAGTATGTAAGTTGTGGCAGTTGCGAGGTGATAAGGAAGTTCAAAGTTATCGCAAACCTTACGAGCTTCATATCCATTCTTACCTTTATAATAAGATGGCACTCTTAAATCCACTCCTAATGGGTCAGATGTATTTGTTGGAGTCCATCCATTCCTCCCTGTCTCTTTATAGTGTTTGTTATATTCTTCCATTATTTTTTATTAATTAATTAGTCTATCTGGGTCAACAGTTACTACTCCTGATAATGGCTTAGTAACTATCTCTAAATTATCAGTTCCATCATAAATAATACCAACAACATAATCCACACCTAATGATTCTATATGTTTAATTTTATCATTTATTTTTTTAGCTCTCACATATATACCTCCCTCAGCAGTTCCAGTTACTGTTAAATCTATGAAAGCCCTAATGTTAGTTTCCTCTCCTTCTTTTTTCATTTTGTTAATATTTTTAATAATTGACTTGAAGTATATATGCGGTCATCTCCTGAGTAATTCTCATATATCATGGTGAAGTTATCATCCTTCCAAGTCCATAAAGACCTTACATTCTTTTTGATATTGTCTTTCAATATCCATTTAATTGTTTTGTATGTTCTTTTTTCTTCCATAGTTTAATATCCAAATTCTTTGCAGCGTTCATCTTGCTCTGTTAATTATATTTCTTTTAGTTCTTCTTTTATCATAATTCTAATGC
>Ga0209482_1000404_pt1 | contig 37303 bp, 37 predicted proteins | sample CoawatmetaG10DNA_FD_187512 | JGI IMG/M metagenome (GOLD analysis project Ga0209482, IMG submission 187512) | Marine microbial communities from the West Antarctic Peninsula - Coastal water metaG104-DNA (SPAdes) (version 2) | ecosystem: Environmental > Aquatic > Marine > Coastal ...
AATATTGCAATCTTCAAAATATTATTTAATTAAATTTATTAAGTAATTTCCATAGCTATTTTTTGATAACTCTTTGGCTCTGACCCCAACTTCTTTAGGTGTTAACCAGCCATTATTTAAGGCAATCTCCTCCAAGCATGCTACTTTATAACCTTGACGTTTTTCTATTGTTTCAACAAACATTGCAGCATCAAGAAGACTCTCATGTGTTCCAGTATCAAGCCATGCAAATCCTCTTCCTAAAAGCTCAACAGATAAGGTTCCTTGCTCAAGATACATTTCATTAATTGAAGTTATCTCAAGCTCTCCCCGATTTGAAGGCTGAACTCTCTTGGCTATTTCAACTACCTGATTATCATAAAAATATAGTCCAGTTACCGCAAAATTAGATTTTGGACTTATTGGTTTTTCTTCAAGACTGATAACTTTTTTACTCCCATCAAACTCTACAACACCAAAACGCTCTGGATCATTAACTTGATAGCCAAAAATTGTTGCGCCATTTGGACGAGAAACTGCTTTTTTCAATATTTCAGTAAAGCCATGGCCCCAAAATATGTTATCGCCCAAAACTAAACAAACATTACTTCTACCGATAAACTCCTCACCAATAATGAATGCATCTGCCAAACCCTTAGGCTCTGATTGAATGGAATAAGTTAAATTTACTCCAAAATCCTTCCCATCTCCAAGTGTCCGAATAAATGCATCTTTATCGTGAGGTGATGTAATTATCAATATATCACTAATACCTGCGAGCATTAATACAGATATAGGATAGTAAATCATAGGCTTATCATAAATTGGCAACAGTTGCTTAGATATGCCCTTAGTTATTGGATAAAGTCTTGAGCCATTACCTCCAGCAAGAACTATCCCCTTCATGTCATTAGCCCATTATTCAGCAAGGTATTTATTTTTTCAGCTACAAACTCAACAGAACTATCCTCTAGACCAAAAAATATTGGGATACTTAGTGCCTCTCTATAGTATTTTTCAGTTGCTGGATAATCATTAATGTTATAGCCTCTGGAACTATAGTATGGGTGCATTGGTATTGGAACATAGTGAACTTGAGATCCGATTCCATTAATTTTCAATAAATCCATAAATTTAGCTCGAGTGATGCCAATTTTCTTAAAATTGATTCTAATAATATATAAATGGTTTGCGCTTATATTTCTAGAATTAATTTGAGTTTTTTCTATAGCTTTATTATTATCAAAAAGATTGTCATAAATTCTTGTTATTTCAATCCTTCTTTTCATAAACTTGTCAAGTTTATTGAGTTGAGAGGAAGCCAGAGCACATTGAATATCAGTGATTCTATAATTAAATCCTAATTGTTGCATTTCATAGTACCAAGGGTTTAATTTATTCTCCTCTATTGCTTCTTTTCTGTTTATTAGTTCATCATCCAAAACACTAATACCGGGAAAGTCAAAATTACCTTTACAGATTCCATGGCTTCTAAGCTTCATAAGCTTTCTATATAAATCTCTATTATTCGTGGTAATAACACCTCCTTCTCCAGCTGTTACTCCTTTTACAGGATGTAATGAAAAAATAGTCATATCGGAGTAAACACAACTTCCAATGCTTTCGCCTGATAAATATTTCCCTCCTAACGCATGAGAAGCATCTTCAATAATTATTGCACTATTTTTTTTGGCAATTTCTGAAATGGCTTGCATATCACAAGGTACTCCAGAAAAGTGAACAGGAATTATTGCTGAAACTTTTCCATGAAGACCGATGCGGCGTTCTAAATCTTTTGGGCACATATTCAAAGAATCTGGATCAATATCAGAAAACAAAGGTTTTGCACCAACATACTCAACACAATTTGCGCTTGCTACAAAAGAATTAGCTGAGGTTATTGCCTTATCACCCGGCCCAAGATTTGAAGCCAAACAAGCCAAATGAAGTGCAGCTGTAGCACTTGAAACAGCTAGAGCATAATTTGCACCCACTTTTTCAGCAATATTATTTTCAAACTCATCAACTTTTGGCCCTTGAGTAAGCCAACCATTTTTTAGAACATCAACAACTGCATTGATATCACTTTCATCTAAATAATGCTTTCCATAGGGTATTACATTCATAACAAAATTCCATTCAAAATCATATTTTTTTTAAATTTTTTAAAATAGTATTAATATTTTTTATTTTTTTTAGTCATTTCTCTGAATTGATCATTTAATTTAATAAGCTCATTATAAGTTCCACTATTAACAATAACTCCATCATTAACAAAATGAATAACATCACATTCCATTACTGTTTCTAGTCTATGGGCAATAATTATGATTGTCTTATCATGAGACAAATTATGAATTGCATCCATTATGACATCTTCTGTTGACCCATCTAATGAACTAGTTGCCTCATCTAATACTAATATTTCTGGATTAAAATATAATGCTCTTGCTATACCAATTCTTTGTCTTTGGCCACCACTTAAACGAACTCCACGATCACCAGTATAAGTATCATATCCATCGGGCAAAGATTGAATAAATTCATCTATATTAGCCAATTTAGCAGCAGCTTTGACCCGATTATTGTCTATTTCTTCATAAGCTATTGAAAAAGCTATATTGTGCTCAATTGTATCATCAGCAAGATAAATGTCTTGAGAGACATAACCAAAGTTCTTTTGCCAACTTGCTAAATTATCTTTATTAATTTTTTTATTATCGACAAAATATTCTCCAGATTCAAATTCTAACAAGCCAAGTACAATATCTATAAGCGTAGTTTTTCCACTTCCTGAAGGTCCAACAAAACCAACTGTTGTATTGTGAAATATTTCTAAGTTTAAATCTTTAAGTATAAATTCACTAGTATCTGGATATTTGTAGTGAATTGAAGATAGCTCAATTGATTTCTTAAAAGTTAACTTTGGTAATAAATTTATATTTATCATTTCAATATCTTCATTTATCTCTTTGAAATCATTTATTAAAATATCTAATGCTGGTGTATTATATTTTAATTGAACAAAACCAACATATATCTGTTGAAGAGCTGGCATTAGACGATATCCAGCCAACGCATAGAGGGATAAAATAGGTATTATTGTTTGCCCATTTTGACCAGAATTAATTAGAATAATTACCACCAAGACAATACCACCAAAAACTATAGTTTCCAAAATAAAGCGAGGTAATAATGCAACTATTGAGCCTATTGCACCATTGCGATTAAACTCTGCATCATATTCTGAAAACCTATCTATATAGTTTGATTCATTACCTTTAAGCTTTAAATCTTTGATACCATGCATGGACTCATTACTTAACTTATACCTTTTAGAAACTGCTTTTGTTGCCGCTTCACCTAAGGCTTTCAATTTATTACGCACTAATTTATATATTAAAAAATACATGCCTCCTATGACGAATAATATCCCAAGAGCTACCTGATAATTTATATACATCAACAAAATAAACAAAAATATGGTTACTGCCATTTTTGCAAAAGTATTAAGGCCAGGAAGAATAACACCACTCACACTTCGACTAACTTCTGCCAAAATATTTTTTGATAAATCTGATGAATTACGATTTAAAAAGAATGCATAGGGTTGCAACAAATAGCCCCTTAAAAGTCTCAATGAAAGTCGATGAGTCAGAGAGTAGACGAAGTCAAATATTTTCCAATTAATATATGCATTATAAGCATTAGTAATTGTGATTAAGCTAATGACTGTAATACCTGACCAAACTAAAAATTCTTTATCACTTGAAAAGGAAAAGTAATTATATATAAAGTACAAATATTTATTTTCTTGGATTATTCCTGGATCAGTGACAATTGCCATGAAGGGAAAAATTGAAGAAATACTCAATACCTCTAAAAAGCCCATACCAAGCATTCCTAAAAAGATAAAAGGAATTTGCTTATAGCTATATTTATCGAATATATATTTATACTTATCCAGTATTTTCATAAAAAAATTTAGAAAAAAAAATAGGTTTACTTTGAGTCACAATTATAGATAATAACTTAAAGTTAATTTATACAGTCTCAGAAAAAACCGAATTTATATTAAATATATATAAGGCTCTTTAAAGAAGATATTTTAAGCCACCTTAGAAGCTTCAATAATTTTATTAATAGTATCTTTAAAAATTGCATTCCCCTCATCATATTTCATAATTAAAGAAAAATTTATTTTTTCTAGATCTTCATGCCACTGCATATTATCAACATTAAATAGATAGTCTAAATTTTTTTTAAAAGATTCAGCATCACACTGATTTGTCCAAAAAAGACCTTTCTCTGGGTAATCTCCTGGCCAACCATAATCAAATCCTTTTAGGTCGAGCATACTTCCCCTTATAGAAAAAATTGCCGTCTTATTCCCTCTTGCAATCGACTCAATACCAAGAGTTGAGTCAATAGAAATTACCACTTCCGACATATCACATGCATGGTAACTTGAAAAATCTTGTTCAGATTCAAGAAATTGTGGCTCATAACCAAGTAAGTTTTCATAATAATATTCTTCCTGGATTCTTGAATTTAATCCCTTTGAAAACCTTGGTATTATCTTTAATTTTTTCTTATTTAACTCAGCATAATCTTTCAAAAATTGAATAACAAATTTCACCGATTTACCTGCATATGATTCATAATCATAATACCTACCATCAATATTTCTTCCACCCTTATACTGTGATAAATATGCCATCACGTTATTATCTTTACTGCTTTTTTTTGGAACTAAATTATTTTTAATTGAACCAATAGGAATAACAGATCCAGAAATATATTTTTGGTAATGAGAGCCAATTAACTCACCAAAAGTCATCATGTAGTCTACTGTTAGCTTTTTTAAATTGCTTGGATGAATAGAGTCCATAGTATAAAAAATATCACCATAATAATATCTCATTCCATTTTGGATAAATAAAGTTTTTATGGACTTATGTCTATCGCTAATAGTAAGAAAATTTAAATTATTATCAATAAATGTAATTATTAAATCAGGCTCAACAATTCTTATATACTCATCAACATAAGAATCATGTGGCTTTCCACCTTTTAGAAGTGCTAATAAAAGGACTTGTAAATTAATACTCTCCCCTCTTAAATGAAGAACTTCAGGACTCCATTGTTTAATATATTCAAAAATTATATCAGCTCCTGACGCATCATAGACTAGCACTGAGCTTTTATTTGGCCTACTCCAAGTTTTTTTTGCATTAGCAATATATTTAATATAAATCCAAAATTTTTTTATTAGTCTAATCATTAATCAAACAATGAAATTATTGATAGTGAATACGGGAATTCTATAGAGAAATATTATTTTCATAAAGCCATTTTGCTGAACGCTCTAAATCAAATAACTCATGAATATCAACCGACTCATCAACAATATATGGCATAACTTTATGTCCAAGAAAAGCCCACGGAGATTCGCCTACTTCGGGTAAATGGCCATTAGTTAAACGAATAACCCAAAAATTATGACATAAAAAATAACATTCTGGTAACTCTTGTCTGTTAGTAGGAATTTCATTAGAAGCAAAATCGAAAAATGAAACTAAACTTCCATCTTTTGATAAAGTTTTAGCTCTATATGGGTGCTTATCTTGGTCCATAACAACTGGAACAACAGAGGTTAAGAGGTCTTCTTTAAGAATTAAATTAATACAATCATCAAGCCACTCACTTTTAATGGTAGGAGAATTTGCCATCAAAACTATAAGAAAATCTGGAATATGTTCATTTTTTTTCATTTCCTGAAGCGCATGAATCAAAACATCATGATGCAATGCGGTTTCGGTTGCAAGTTCATTAGGGCGAATAATATTTTTATAGCCAAATTTAGAAGCCTCAGACAATATAGCTTCACATTCACTACTCACATAAAATTCAGTAATTAATTTTGATTTTTTAGCCGCATTAGCAGGATAATGAAGCAAAGGGTGACCATTTAAAGGCAATACGTTTTTATCTTTTAGTGTGTTGTTGCCTCTTCCAGTTAATAATGCGGTTATTTTCATCTAAGCTCCTCTATTGCAGATGCAAGGGTTGAATTAATGCCTTGTTCTAGATCAGTTGTTGGAACCCAACCTAGAGATAGAAGTTTACTTACATCTGAATAATTTCCAAAAACATCTCCACGATGAGAATCAGTTTCAATAATTTGTATGTTTTTTCTTTTATTATTAATTTTTTTGGCTATTATATTGCATAACTCTAGAACAGTAGTTGGAATACCATTTCCAACATTGAATATTTCAATTGCAGATTCACCAGAGTCTATTAACAGAGCACTTAAAACATCATCGATAAATATAAAATCTCGATAACGGTCTAAGCTTCCAGTAACTCGAATTTCCCCTGATAATAATGCTTGCGCAATAAAGATTGATAACATTCCTTGCTTCATATTAGTAAAATCCTGACCAGGACCATACACATTAAATAACCGAAATATAGAAGTTCGTACTCCATCTTTAGATAAAATTTTAAAAAAATCTTCTCCAGCTTTTTTCGTTACCCCATAGACAGATACTGGATTTAGAGGCGCATTTTCATCTATATTATCTCCATGACTTCCATACACAGCCATTGAGGATGTAAAAACTACTCGTTTAGGGCGCAATTGACGAGCCCATTTACAAAAATAATATGATCCCTTTATATTACTTTCTATATCAAACATAGGATTTTCTTCACTTACCCTTGCTGATGTCTGAGCTGCCATATGAAATGCAGCATCGTAAGAACCTTTTGGTAGAAATTCAAATGTATTTTGTTTAGAGACATCACCACAATGCAATACTGCTCCATTGAGCTTTTTTTCTGCCTGTTCTATGCGGTATTCAAAATCAATAATATGCACTTCATGATTTTCTTTTATTAATTTTGAAGCTAAAGCACTTCCAATAAAACCAGCTCCGCCAGTAATCAAATATCGAGCCACTAAAGTTGTTCTTTAAAGTACTTAGAAATTAAATCGGAGAACATGTCGATATCTTGAGATTTGCTTATTTCTAATGAAGCTAACCAAGGAGTTTCAAAAAACTTAGGATTAAGGCCAAATATTCTTCCTCTCTCTTTAACACATTCACATCTCGCAATATATGCGGCATTGGTTATCATATATATATCTTTTAAATTTTTGCGTGGTAAGATGCGATCATTATTATCAAAATTTATTGGCCCATTATCATTATATAAATACTCTTTTATTAGACGCGAAGTAACAATTCCATCATCCGGCATATTTTGCTCAATGTATCCTTCAATAAATGATGAAAAAATATGCTGATCCATAAAAGGGAATGTTGGATTAGCCCACAATATATGGTCATCCAATTTAAGCTTAGAACATGAATGAATAATTGCCTCATTAAGATCCATAGCTTTGCCTCGATTAAACACCTCGATTTCGAGCTTTTTAGCTACATTTAGAATTTTATCACTATTAGTAGAAATCACAACTCTATCCACCTTATCTACCAGGCTGAGTTGACTAATTTTCCACTCTAAAAGGGTTGTATCTCCCCAACTACTTAAATCTCCTAGTGGAGAATACTTATTTTGATCTAATGCTGGAATAATTGCAATAATACTCATATTAGCCTCGTTTTAAGAGATGTTAATCTATCTAGTTCACTCTTTATCCTTCTGTCCAAATAAGCTTTCTTTGTCATAACATAAAGCTCTTCAAACCTTATCGCTTCATCTAAGACTCTTGGGGTATCAATAAAATTATTAACAGGAATTATTACTTTACGTGTTTCAACTTTATCAAGTAAGACCTTCAAGTCTTGATATTTTTCAAATAATTCTAAAGTTTTAATATTAACTGACCCGCCCATAGTAACTGAATAACCTAACTTTTTTGCTGATTGGGCAATAAAAATAACCTTTTCTGCAATAAAGTTCGAATTAGCAGTAATTGATTCATCCATATAACTTCCTGATAAATCTGAACGTCCAATTGTAATATTACTAATATTTCCAATAGCCATTTTAAGGATGTCATCAAGCTCTAATAAGCCATTTTTTGTCTCAATGTTGATACTACTATGAAATATATCTTTTACTTCAAGCTTTTCTAAGGAATTAACAAATTTTTTTGCTCCAAATGAACTCTCTACCATTGGACCAATAATGCCATCAACTCCAATCTCAAGACAATCAATAATATCTCTAATTGCCTCAACACCTCCAATCTTTACATGGAGTGATAAATTATTTCGAGTTGTTAAATTACGCAATCTCAAAATATCATCATAACTACTTCCTTCAGCCTCAAACTCTGCTTTAATTCCAACAATTCCGAACTCTTGTTGGAGTTTTTTTAACTGATCTTTTAATTGGTTTTCAATTCTTATTGTCATTATTACTTAGAAACTCCTTAATTTTTTCGATTATTAATACATGATTGTCGTTAATTTTACCTTGTTCAACATAACCCCAATTAGCTATTAATGCATCAACGTTTTTTAAACGCTGAACATCATTAATATGCCTACAACTATCATCTACAAATAGAATTGAATCTTTTGTGTTGATATTATTTTCTATTATATTAGCTTTAGAATTGTTGTTTGCCTCAAAAGCTTCTCTGCCCCAGACTTGATTATTATCAAACTTTAATCCATGAGCAGATAATATTTCCAATATAAACTCTGCACTCTTTGTTGAGCAAATTTGAAACTGGCTTGGAAACTCTATAATAAATGGCTTCAATAGATTAAAAAAATCAAATGGCTCATGTAAATTTATCCATTTCATCTTATTATTATTCAATAATTCAGTTCGAATATAATGGAATTTAGTTGCAAATTCTTTATCTTTATCTTGAGGCCCTTTCTTGAGCTTTTGCTTACCTTTTACAACAATTAATTCATCACTTAAATCGCTCGTTAGTATGTTAAAAACCTCCCGATACTGCCAGGCAGAATCAACAAAAGGCCTTAACAATAAAAACCTCTCATAGTTTACTTTTGAAGTATCAAAGTATGAGTCAGCACCAAAAAAAGCCTCACACCCAATTACAAATGACTCTTTTGCACTATCAAATAAAACACCGTCAAAGTCAAGACAAATCATTATATTAAGACTCTTTGTTTAAAATATTTTCTAACCATTCAGAGTTATCTAAATACCATTCTACTGTTTTTATAATTCCTGTCTCAAAAGTCTCGTCTGGAGCCCAGTTTAATTGATTTTTTAATTTTGATGAGTTAATTGCATATCGGAAATCATGTCCGGCACGATCCTCTACAAATGTTATCTGAGATCTATATAATTGACCATCATCCCTAGGTAATATTCTATCTAGAATATTGCAAATATACTGAACAACCTCTAAATTTGTTTTTTCATTATTTCCACCAATATTATATACTTCTCCAATTTTGCCAATTTTAATAACTTTATTTATAGCAGAGCAATGATCATAAACATGAAGCCAATCTCGAATTTGAGAACCATCGCCATAAATTGGGAGACTCCTACCATTTATAGCATTATTTATTGTTAGTGGAATTAACTTTTCTGGAAACTGATAAGGACCATAATTATTAGAGCAATTTGTAGTAAGAATAGGTAGACCATATGTGTGAAAATAGGATCGAACAAGATGGTCAGCAGAAGCCTTACTTGCTGAATATGGGCTATTTGGCTGATATCTATTTAACTCAGTAAAAGGCTCCTCATTTAACTCCAATGATCCATAAACTTCATCTGTGGATATGTGTAAAAACCTAAAATCAATTTTCTCAATATTATTTAACTTATTCCAGTAGTTACGGGCTGATTCTAAAAGCTGAAATGTACCTACAATATTTGTTTGAATAAATTCATTTGGCCCATCAATGGACCGATCAACATGAGATTCTGCTGCAAAATTAATAATAAATCGAGGCTTATACTTATCAAGAATTTTTACAACTAAATTACTATCACAAATGTCTCCTTGTATAAATATATATTTATTATTTGCAATTAATGACTCCAAATTTTGCAAATTTCCAGCATAAGTTAATTTGTCTAAATTAATAACCAGTTCGTCAGAATTTGACAACCAATTAATTACAAAATTACTCCCAATAAATCCAGCACCACCAGTTACTAAAATAGCCATAAGTTATATTATTCTAAATAGAATCACTATTAAAAAAATTAAATATCACTTTAAAACAAAGATTGATTGGTTATTTTCATGTTTTTAAGTATGCCATATTGAACTTTAGTTTCTTCATAATTTTTATTTTGTTAAGTCATAAAAGAAAACTACTTACAAAACTAATTCTGTAACTTTAAAATTAGAGTATGAAGATTTTAAAAAAACTTGAATAATTATAATCTATTATAATTAAAGTTGATTCTTTTAAATCATTAAGGATAGCTCTTCAGCTTTGTATTTAAAAGATACTTTAAAGCGCGCCTTCTTTTGAGCGTATTTTTTAATTGATTTTCGTTTAACATATTAGACATAATATTTAATTATTACTAATGATGACTTATAGTGGAATTGACTTTAATAAAAAAACAATTTTAATCACAGGTGGTGCTGGATTTATCGGAAGTAATTTAGCATTTTACTTCCAAGAAAACTTCCCCTCAGCTAATGTGATTATATTTGATTGCTTCAGAAACAATAATGCCCTTCTTAATCCTAATATAGTGAGCTTTGGACATTATAAAAATTTGATAGGCTTCACTGGTGACGTTATATGTGGAAATATTAGTAATAAAGATGACTTAGATAAACTGAAGAAATACAATTTTGACTATATTTTTCATCAAGCTGCTATTTCTGATACTAGAGTATATGATCAAGAATTGATTATGAAAATTAACGTAAATTCATTCTATGATATTCTAAATATAGCTAAAAATAATAATTCAGTACTTGTATATGCAAGTTCAGCAGCAACTTATGGAAATCAAACATCGCCTCAAGAAGTAGGCAAAGAAAATCCAGAAAACCCTTATGGCTTTAGTAAATATCTAATGGACAAGATTGCTACTCGTTTTTCAACTGAAAACCCGAATATAAAAATAGTTGGTTTAAGGTTCTTTAATGTTTTTGGTCCTGGGGAATTTTTTAAAGCTAAAACTGCATCTATGGTAATTCAGCTGGGACATCAAATTTTAGATGGCAATGCTCCACGATTATTTGATGATTCGCATAAAATTTTAAGAGACTTTATTTATATTGAAGATGTTATTCAAGCTAATATTAGGGCTTGTGTTGCGAGTTCTAATGGCACTTATAATGTAGGAAGCGGAATTTCTAGAAGTTTTCAAGAAATTGCCGACATCTTACAAGAAGAATTAAATACTAATTTAGGTACCGAATATTTTCCTAACCCCTTTAAAGGTTATCAATTAAATACTCTAGCAGATATTACTTCTACTAGAAAAAAATTGGGCTTTGAACCAAGGTTTTCTTTAGAAGATGGTATTAAAGCATATATTCCTGAAATTTTACGTCGTCATGGTGCTGAGCTTACATGATTGATCTCAAGAACAAAAATCCTAAAATTCTAGTTATTGGTGATTTGATGATTGATCACTATTTATGGGGCTCATGTGATCGTATTTCACCAGAAGCACCTGTTCAAATTGTTAATATTAATAGTGAAAGCACAGTTCTAGGTGGTGCAGGAAATGTAATAAATAACCTGCATGCACTAGGAGTAAAGGTTGACGTTATAAGTGTAATTGGGGAGTGTGAAGTATCAAGAGAACTCAGACAATTACTATCAAAGATTGATGTTGATACGCAATACTTAGTCACTCAAAAAGACAGGGTTTCCAGCAAAAAAAGCAGGATAATTGTTTCACAACAACAAGTTGTTCGTTATGATCGAGAAAGTACTGATGAAATTAGTAGTAAATCACAAGCAACTGTTCTTAATATTTTTAAAGAAATTGTAAAAAATTATGATGTAATTCTCCTTTCAGATTATGGTAAAGGATTGCTAACCTCCAATTTAACTAAGTCACTAATTTCTTTTGCTAACAAAAATAATAAGAAGTTATTGATAGACCCAAAAGGTCGTGATTACTCTAAATATAAAGGTGCTTATCTTTTGACACCTAATAAAAAAGAAGCTAGTGAAGCTACTAATATCGATATTATAGATAATAAAAGCCTTACTAAAGCGCTTCAAATACTTAAAGAGAAATGTAATCTAACAGTAACGCTTATGACTTTAAGTGAAGAAGGTGTTGCTATTTTGGATAATGAATTGCGCATATACCCAACTACAGCTAGAGAAATATTTGATGTAACTGGTGCGGGTGATACTATTCTTGCATCACTTGGCTTTGCATTAGCGTGCAGCAAAGGCATTGATGATGCTATCAAATTTGCCAATCTAGCTTCTGGAGTTGTGGTTGGAAAAGTTGGTTCTGCCACTGTAACTCTCAATGAAATAATTGAATATGAGTCAAGTCTAAATAAATCCTCAAGTGATGAGCATATCAAAACTTATAGTGAAATTTCATCTATTGTGAATGGCCTGAAGAAGAAGAATAAAAAGATAATATTTACAAATGGATGTTTTGATATTCTTCATTTAGGGCATATCAAATACTTGGAAGCTGCTAAAAACCTAGGAGATGTTTTAATTTTAGGACTTAATTCAGATAATTCAATTAAGAGACTTAAGGGGAAAAATCGCCCTATCAATGAGCAAGATGAACGTGCATACATACTTGCTTCACTTGAGGTTATTGACTATGTAGTAATATTTGATGAAGATACACCTATAGATTTAATTAAAATAGTTCAACCAGATATTTTAGTTAAAGGTGGTGACTATAAAGAAAAAGATGTTGTTGGACAAAATATTGCAAAAGAATTAAAAATTATCAACTTTATTGATGGCAAAAGCACAACAAAAACCATTGAAAGGATTCAAAATATATGAAAAATATTATAGAAAATGAATTTAACGATCATATAAAAACTTCGAGTTCACTTCATAACTTAACTGATGCTGTAGAAACTTCAGCTCAGATTTGCATTAACTGTCTTAAAAATGGTGGAAAAATTTTAATATTTGGAAATGGTGGAAGTGCAGCTGATGCTCAACATATTGCTGCAGAATTAGTAGGTAGATATAAGGTTGACCGCATAGGTCTTCCAGCAATTGCTTTAACAACTGACAGCTCAGTCCTAACTTCAATTGCTAATGACTTTGGCTTTAGTAATATATTTGACCGTCAAATTGAAGCGCTTGCAAATAAAGGTGATGTAACCATTGGTATTAGTACAAGTGGTCGAAGTGAGAATATAATTAATGCTCTTAAACTTGCTTCTAAACTAAAATGTAAAACTATTGGTTTGAGTGGACAAGATAGTGAAATATTGAGTAAGATCTGTGATGTTAACTTAGCTATATCTTCTAAAAACACCCCTCGTATTCAAGAAATGCACATCATAATTGGACACACGATTTGCCACTTAATTGATCAGGCATTTATAAGTTAGTTAAATTAAGCCTCTTAACCGCAGATAAAACTTCTATTGCTTTAATCTGTTTCATACAATTATGGTGAGTCAGGGGGCATGATCTTTCCATACATGGCTGACAATCTATATTCTTTCTAACAATCTCATTTTTCTTATTCATCCATTGGGATGTTTCTTTGTGATTTGTAGGGCCAAAAATTGCGACAGTGGGAATATTTAGAGCTGCAGCCAAATGCATTGGACCACTATCACCTGTAATAAATAAATCAAGATTTGAAATTTGGCTAATTAAATCTGTAACTGAAGTTTTGACTGCTAAATTTTTATAATTTTTAATGCCATCTCTAATTAAACATTTTTCAATATCAGCTGCGATATCTGCTTCATCTGGCCCACCAAAAATAATAATATCATACTGTTTTGACAAATCACGAGCAACAGCAGCAAATTCTTCTGGATACCAGCGCTTTGCATTTCCATAAGAAGCACCAGGATTTATGCCTACCAATCTAATTTTGTTATCTTTAACTTTTCCATCAAAGTAAAGTTTTAAGTTACTAGAAGAAGTATCGATTTGAAGGCTATCATTAACGAAATTATTATATTTTTCTACTTGATGGCCTTTATTATATTTAGATTTATCAAACTGATATTTATTAGGAGATGAAATACAAAATTTAACAAATCGTGAACGAAATGACCCCCTGAAAGAGAGATATAAATCAAATTCTCCTAAATCCTTTATAGTTTTATATAAGTTAATAAATTTTTTGTCTAGAATATAAGTTTTAGTTACACTTGGGTGGTTTTTTAAAGCCTCAATAGAAATAAAAGACCCAAGTAAAGTAATCTCAATATTACTAAAAAAACTTACAAGATTTTCAATTGCAGGAGTTGTCATTACCGCATCACCAAGCCAGGTAGGGAGCTCAATAAGTATTTTCATCTAATAATTTTATAATGCTTTTTACTTAGATCGATATCAAAAAAATTTTCAATCATGATCATTATGCGATGTTTTTTTTGCTTGAAAGTTAACTTATACGCTGGATCTGCAAGATATAAACCATTAGCCTCATAAAGCCAATCTTGAACAATTCGAGGATGCGAGCCCTTAAAGCTCTCAATGATTTCTTGGTCCATTTGTGAATAGTCAATTTTGATAGGTTCCCCACCCCAATACTTTTGAACTTTAATACTTTTAAGATTCATTTGTTTTTCACTCCGAACCCAACCATAATGATAACATGTTGCATCTATTTTTTTTGCTCTTGGATACCTGCCTTTTTTATTAGAATCTAACACTAACCAAAAAAGACCGTCAGGAGCATAAGACCTAATTGAATTTTTTATAATTCTAGCCTCCGAGCGATACCAGCCTGGAGAATTTAATATGCTATTAGCATTACCATAAAAGTGCTTAAAGTCAAAAACTAGAGCCTCAACGTTAGAGTCTTTAAGATAGATTTGCATGGATTTTCTAATCTGCTCTAAATCTTTTTCATGATAGACTTCATCACCTTCAATATAAAAAGCCCAATCTCCAGTGCAATTAAATTGAGCAATCATTTTTTGATGACCATAAACGTAACCTCTATCAGTCATCTTACTATTCCATTTAGATTCAAGAATGCGAATTTTTTTATCCTTAATAGAGCGGATCATTTCCAATGTATTATCTTCGCTATCACCGACATTAATAACGAATTCATCAACTATTGGAAGAATCGATTTTATTGATTGCAAAAAAGGATATCCAAGTATCTGACCGTTCTTTATAAATGTAAAAGCACTAACTCTCATTTTTTCCTATTGAACTAAGTCCATTTTTACACCAGCACACCTGATTAATTATTGCGTCATTTAACATGACATCATTATCACCTAAGGATGCTCTAGAAGATTCATTGTGCCATAGATGAAATTGAATAGCATTAAAACGAATATTTTTTCTTCTAACTCCACTATTTGTTAAGCGTACTATAAATTCACTATCCTCCCTTCCCCAGCCTTCAAATTGATTATTAAATCCATTTATCTTTAAGCAATCTTCTCTATAAAAAGCCATATTACATGACTTTATCCCCCTTAAATCAAATGTCTTATTTGAAAATAATAACGAAAGAAATCTTGAATAAATAGAATTTTTTCTATTTTTTAAGCCTAAGGAAAAAAACGAAAAATTAATTTTTTTTTCTTCTAAAGCTATTTTAGTTAAATTTTCTGAAAGAATTACTCTTGAGCCTTGAATAAAAAATCCTGGCTCTGCACTATCAATATGATCTTTTATAAAATTAGCATGCAGTATCATATCTCCATCGATTAAAACAATATAGTCACCAGATGATTTACTTATGGCATTATTTCTTGATCTAGAGGCCCTAAAGCCAATATCTTCTTGCCATGAATGAATAATATTTATATCAAAATCTTTCTTAAAAGAAGTAATTAAATCTTTTGTTGATTCAGTACTTCCATCATCAGCAAAAACTATTTCATCTGGAAGAACAGTTTGCCGCTTAATACTTTCAATTACTAATAATAATGATTCAGGCCAATTATAGGTAGTGATAATTAAAGTAAGTTTCATTCGCTATTAAGTTATTAGATAAAATAAGGGGAAATTATAAGTCATTTATTCTTTTAAAGACTTGTATAGAATAAAATTGAAAATAATAATTCTACTTACGCTATGAAAATTTCTGTTTACATTATTGCTTTTAACGAGGCTGAAAAAATCCGCGATTGCATCAATAGTGTCTTATGGGCTGATGAAATTATAGTAGCAGACTCTCATAGTACAGATGGAACTAGTGAAATAGCTCTTGAATTAGGTGCAAAAATTGTGCATATACCGTTTAATGGCTATGGAGCTCTTAGGAATCAAGCTATTAGTCACTGTAATGGGGAGTGGATTTTAAGTCTTGATTCAGATGAAAGGTGCACATCAGCAGTGCGTGATGAGATTATTCAACTTATTGATAATACTTCACTAGAGATATTTCGAATTCCAAGAAAGAATTTCTTTATGGGAAAATGGATTAAACATTCGGGTTGGTATCCAAACTTTAGGCAACCTCAGCTCTTTAAAAATGGAAAAATGAGTTATACCATGGACTCTGTTCATGAAGGATATATTAGTCATAGTAATGAGAGAATCAGCACTATTAATAATTTTATATGGCAATTTCCATTCAAAAATACTGAAGAGGTAATGCATAAAGCCAACCGATATTCAACCTTAGGGGTGGAAAAATTAAAGGCTAAAGGGATCCGTGGAGGAGTCTTTAAAGCCTTCTTACATGGTATGTGGTCTTTTATCAAGCATTACATATTGAAACTTGGTTTTTTAGATGGTGGGCCCGGTTTTGTAATTGCATTTGGAAACTTTGAGGGAACTTTCTACAGATACATAAAACTTACAGAAACTCAGAATAACTGGACAAATCCAATTACTCAACCAATCCACAAGTTAAAAAAATGATAGTACCAGTAATTTTATCAGGTGGAAGTGGAACAAGATTATGGCCTCTTTCTAGAAAACTTTATCCTAAGCAATTTTTAAGTCTATCAAATGAATCAACTTTGTTTCAAGATACTATAACTCGCCTGCCTGTTGAGGTCTCTAGCCCCCTTATTATTTGCAATGAAGAGCATCGTTTTATTGTTGCTGAGCAACTTCGAGAAATACAGTCTCACAATAATGGAATCATTTTAGAGCCAGTTGGAAAAAATACTGCCCCTGCAATTGCTATTGCAGCAATTAAATTATTAGATGAAAAGGAAGACCCTATACTTTTAGTTTTGTCTTCTGATCATATTATTGATGACAATCAAGAGTTTAGTGATGCAATTAAAATTGCAAGAAATCTTGCTAATCAAGGAAAGATGGTTGCATTGGGTATCCAACCTAAAAAACCAGAAATAGGTTATGGTTATATTGAGGTTAACAATTCAAGAAAAAATGAATATTACAATATTATTTCATTTAAAGAAAAGCCTAATCTAGAAGTAGCAAAAAACTACCTAAGCAAGGGAAACTATTATTGGAATAGTGGAATATTTATGTTCAAAGCTTCGGTTTATCTAAAAGAATTAGAAAAATATGAGCCTGAGATTTATAGTGCTTGTAAAAAATCTTGTACTGCAACTCACAAAGACTTAGATTTTATACGACTAAATATTGAAGCATTTAATAAGTGCCCCAGCAAATCTATTGATTACGCTGTAATGGAAAAAACAGGCAAGGGGGTTGTAGTTCCATTTAATGGTGCTTGGAGTGATGTTGGATCTTGGGAGTCATTATGGGATTCAAAATCTAAAGATAGTAACAATAATGTGAGTGAAGGAGATACATTATTAATTAAAGTAAAAAATTCATACATTCATAGCACTAATCGCCTTGTAACTGTTCATGATCTTTCAGATCTTGTAATAATTGATACTCAAGATGCTTTACTAGTTACAAATATGAAAAGCTCTCAAGATATAAAAAATATTGTGAAAATTCTTGATAAAGACAATAGAAGTGAATCTAATAATCATCGAAAAGTATACAGACCATGGGGTTACTTTGATTCAGTAGACTCTGGCGTAGGGTTTAAAGTTAAGCGTATTTTTGTAAATCCATCAGCTAAACTCTCTTTACAAAAACACCTGAAACGATCTGAACATTGGGTTGTAGTTAAGGGAGTAGCAATGGTAACTTGTGGCCAAAAAAAAATTAAATTAGTTGAAAATGAATCTACTTATATTCCTAAAGGTGAGATACATAGGCTTGAAAATTATGGAGATGGAACTTTAGAAATAATTGAGATTCAGACTGGAGAATATTTTGGAGAAGATGATATTATTAGATTAGAAGATGATTATGAAAGAAATTAAATCTCAGACCTTTTATCTTCATAATTTGTTAGTATCTTAAAAAGAAATAAATGTGGCAATGTATGGTGAGTAATTGGAATTCTTGGCAACTTTAAAGGATTTGACTTAGGATTCACTCTACCTCTTTTCATAGTTGTAGCCGAAAGATAACCTGCTTTTTTAGCTATATTACTCACTGTCTCATTCAAATATCCAAAGGGGTAGCAAAAATCATAAATTGTTACATCAAAGATATTTTCAAGATCAACCTTACAACCTATAATTTCTTTTTTAGCTGTGCTTTCAGAAACATTGGTTAAGTCAATATGAGTTTTAGTATGAGCTCCAATATCCATTCCTAAGCTTAGCCATTTAGTAATTTCATTTTTTGTCATTAAGGGTCTTTGTGTAATTTTTTTATCAAGATCCCAAGTATTTGATGACCCAATACTTCCACTTACAATATAGCATGTTGCACTAAAACCATATTTTCTTAAAACTGGAGCTGCATTAATCAAGTTATTTTGATATCCATCATCAAAAGTAATTCCTATTACCTTTCCATACTTATCGCCATTTAAATATGGCTTAAGCTCATTTAAACTCAACCCCTTATAACCTAACATTTTTAATAACCACATTTGAAATTTAAATCTTTTTGGTGAGACATGCAAACTTCTCATAATAGTAGATCTAGGCATTTTTTCTATACTGTGATACATTAAAATTGGAATGTTAAAATTATTCATTAGTGATTAAATAGTCTTAAAAAACGTTGCTTAAGGATTACATAAATTGATCTTTTTAATTTAACCTTTTGAGCTAAATAAATTTTCTCGTTAATATGTAATTTATCATTTTTTTCAAAGAAAGAAATAAGAATATTTTTCACATATTCTTTTTTTCTAGAAGTTGAGTACAGGTCAACATATTTTTTACCCTCAACTATTCTGTAGTCTTTTATTAAAGATTCAGATAGTGAAAATGGTTCAATTGTATGAGATGGAACCAATTCAAAAAATTTAATCATTAGTTTGTCAGCCCAATCCAGACTTGGGCGCATATTTGGCATAATTCCGACCATAAGTGAACCCCAAAGGGAAGAGTTCTTTGACAACTCATAATATGATTCATCAATCTTTATTCTTTTACCTTCTAATGATTTAATGTATACATTAAATCTTTTTCTTTTATATATCAAACCCTCATTTAGATAAAAGAGAGCTTGATTTGGCTGTATTAAATCAAAAAGTGGTAACGGTGATTTATGAAAATATGTATCCGTATCAAAAAATAAAATTTTATCTTGCTCTTGGAGATTTAGCTCGTCCATCACAAAGGCCATTCCTCTATTTTTAATTCTAAAATGATATTGTCCATTAATAGACCATTCATTTTTCATCTTACTAGACATCCTCAAGATATTAACCTCATAACCCAAAAATTCTTCTGGTTTTTCAGTTAAGACAACTATTTCAGGCTTTGTCCCTTTTGAAAGCCAATATTTATATGTTAGAAGACTGAATTTAGCACCATCATAATATATCTGATCATTGCCATATACGATATATAAAATAATTTGTCTCATTAATAATTCATTTTTTTTGTGTCTTATACCACTTCTCTACTTCATTGAAAACTACTAACGGATTAATATTATATAAGCACTCACTTCTTCCATTATTATCACAACCTGCATTTCCGCAAGCTACACACGGCATATCTGCTTGAAAAATTGTTATATTTCCATAACTTTGAATAGGCTTGTTTTCTATGGCTAAATATTGTTGAATATTTGACCAAGGAGCCCACATGTTCAAGTTGGTAGGTCCAAATATAGCAAAAATTTTTTTATTTTGAGACGCAGCAATATGCATATTAAGAGTATCCATACCAATATAGGCTAAGCTTAGTTGACTTAATGCAAAATACTCCTTTATAGTAGTCAATCCAATAAAGTTATAAATGTTTGGAGCATTAAAAATATCATCACTTATCTCAGAATCTATTTGATTTTTTGAGCCAGTGACTATAATTGATACCCCAAGATTATTTAGATTTTCTAGCAATTCGTTTCGTAAATGATGTGGGTAAATTTTATAATGATATTGGGCTGAGGGGTGAAAAATAATAAACCTATCAATTCCTTTATTTCTCAATCTTTTCTCAATATTTTTTATGTTATCCTCATCAATAATTTGAGAATGAAGCATATTTTTATGTTTAATTTTCAAACAATTTAAAGGCTCTAGATTATTAAGTAGGACATGTCTATTTGAGTCAAAATAATAGTAATAAGATAATAGTGCTCTTTTCCACCATGACTTAGATTTAACTTTTTCAACGGCACTAATTGAGTTACCACTTGCAAATAGGGCATAGATAACACTTCTATCACTAGCTGTTAAATTAATGCTTAAATCATATTTGCGGTAAATGCTTCTAATAATATTCTTTTCCTGCTCCCATCTATTTTCTTTTTTCTTTAAATAAGAAAATTGATGAATAGAATTTATATGAGGGAGTATTTTTGCTATGGAATAAGTATCATCATTAATTAGAAGATCTATTTCTGGCAATTCATAATGTTCATATAAAGAACTTATAAGGCCTGAACTCAGAAAAACATCTCCATTCGAGCGTTGAATAATTACTAATATTTTTTTAACTTTCTTCAAAGTCTTTATATAAAAATGAGCTGAAAAATACAAACATCAGAGTTGTAAAGTGCCCCAAAATATATGAATCACTCCACATTACAACTAAAAATAACAAAGGTAGAGTGATTCCAGCATTTCTTATAAACCTATTTTGAGATTTAAAAGAAAGCTTTATTTGATAATAGAAAATTGACAGCATACTAATTAACCCAATCAAACCAAGCTCCACAAGAATTAAAATATACATATTATGGGGGTTAGTTGTTACTGGCTGAGAAGATGGATACATTTTATCAACTCTTATGTACTCACTTGGAAAATCACCTGTTCCAGCACCAATTAAAGGATTTTCTTTAATAATTTGCCAAGAATTTCTTGCAAATGTAATTCTCAAGCCAATTGGCGTGAATTTATTATCAGAATAACTTATTGTATTTTTAACTGCTGCATCGACTCTATTCTGGAAAAGGTCACTCGTCTGGTATGCCGTAAAAAAAATCAAGGGAATAAATACTATAGTGACAAATAGTGATTTTACTTTTTGGGCATTAAAAAACTGAAAAATTAAAATAGTAAGCATCGTAAAAAAAGCAACTTGACCTGCACGGCCACCAGTAATAAACATATTGATTGACATAGTTACCATTAGGAAACTATAAAGCCAAAAGTTAAATTTGCTAAGTCGCTTATTAAAGAAGAACTCATGGCTTACTATATAAATTGAGAACGCAAGTATTGGGTTATACGAAATATGACTCATAAAAGGGGTAGGGTTAGCAACTGTTGCAGCCCTAAATGGAGGAATTATTTCAAACCACACCATATATGAAAGAATCTCAGTGAGGGTAATTGAAGCTATGAATGCAATTACATAATATCTGATATATTCCTTTTTAACGATAGTGAAAAGAATAGGAAAAAGCAATAAAAAATACCACATTTTATGAAGAATATGTAATCCCCAAGACATATCTTCAGTCCATAGAAGACCAAGGACATGTATTCCATAGAATACAATAGATGCTATCATAAGCTTACTATCAATTATTTGGTTAAATTTAGAACGGTAGTTGCCAGAAAATAACCATATTAAACAAATAATCACAATGATTAAGTTGGCACCAAAAACAGTTAATGGCATTAGAAATGCCAATATAACTAGAAGATACTGGTACGTTTTATTTAAATTTAAACTTATCGACATGTGAGATATCTGCAATTACTAAAATAATATAAAATTAGATTATACTTACCTTAATTTATGACTATAAAAACTATTTTCCTTGATCGAGATGGAGTTGTTAATAAAGAGGTAAGCTATTTGCACAAAATAGAAGACTGTAGATTTATTCATGGTGTTTTTGAAGCTTGTCAACATTTTAAATCTCTAGGCTATCAGATTATTATAGTTACTAATCAATCTGGGATTTCGCGTGGTTATTTTTCTGAGAAAGACTTCCAAAATATAACGAATTGGATGATTAAACAATTTGAACATAATGATATAAATATAACAGATATATTCCATTGTCCTCACTCCCCTAAGTCAAATTGCAACTGTAGAAAACCGAATCCAGGCATGTTTTTTTCTGCCAAAAATAAACACAATGTTGACATGGAAAAATCTTGGATGGTAGGAGATTGTGAACATGACATAACAGCAGCTAATTTAGCTGGCATCAAAAAAACAATACTGGTTAGAAGTGGACATGAAGTCGACGAATCGAAGTCTAATGCTATGTTTTTTTTAGACTCGATTTATCAGACAAGCCAAGTCATCATTGAATAAGACAAATTAAGGCAGTAAAGTCCTAGCTATCTTAACAATTGCTTCTACTTTAATATCTTTTATTGAGTTATCATTTTTATTTATCCTATATGGATTAACATCTGAATTAGATTCAATAATTTTATTATCACTAGTAACAAGTGAGTTTCTATGTCCTGGCGTTGAACCAAAAAGAGTTATGGATGGAACATTTAGTGCCCATCCCATATGTGTTGGACCAGAATCTGGACCTATAATAAGATCAGCTTGAGAAATTAAATAGATCAAACTTTCTATTGATAGTTTTTTACAGATATTTACATGTGGTGCTAGATTTTTTATTTTATTTGCCAACAATTTTTCTTCATCATTACCCCAGACAATAATATAATTTGCATCTAATGAGTATGTTAGTTCTGCAAAATTTTTAACAGGGTATCGTTTTGATGAAAAAGATGCTCCAGGAATTAAAATAATATTTGTTTTATTATTCGAAATCGCTAGGTTAGAATATTTTTTTTGAAAATACAAAAAAGGTAATTTATATTTTACATCTTCAAAATTATAAGGCACATTTAAAGCAAATTTAACAATTTCAAAATTACGTTCAATTACATTTTTATCATATCCATAATCAAAAGTTTTACTATAGAATATTGAAGCAAAACTTTCCCTTATTGAAGACTTATTAAAACCTAAAGTAGTTTTTGAAGGAATTAATCGAGCAATTAATGCTGATTTAATAAGGCCCTGCATGTCGATTACTAAATCATATGAGCCAAGCTTTCGCAACTTATATAGCTCACTTAGAAACAAATAAATTGATTTTTTCTGTTTAGCTTTTTTAATATTTATTACATGAACCTTATTAATCTCTGGATGAAATTCTAATAACTCTTTATATCTTTCCTCTACTATCCAATCAATCTCAATTTCTTGATTATATTTTTTTATAAACTGCAAAACAATCATAGCGTGAACAATATCGCCTAATGCTGAGAGTTTGACTATAGCTATTTTCATAAAAAGTATTTTACAACGGCATTCAGGTCTAAGCGCTAGTTATTAAATTAAGCTTTTAATGATATAATTTGCAAAGCTTCAATTACCCTTTAAAATTGATACAAATGAGTTCTCAAAATAAAGAAGTAAAGACTACTAACTTCATACGCAATATAATTGATGATGACCTTTCATCGGGTAAACATACTTTCATTAAAACTCGGTTTCCTCCTGAGCCTAATGGCTATCTTCATATTGGTCATGCGAAGTCTATTTGTTTAAATTTTGGGACAGCATCTAATTATGATGGGTACTGTAACTTAAGATTTGATGACACCAATCCATCTAAAGAAGATATTGAATATGTTAATGCCATTAAAAAAGATGTTGAATGGCTTGGATTTAATTGGGAAGGTCAGGTTAAATTTAGCTCAAGTTACTTTGATAAATTTTATAAATATGCTGAGGAGTTAATTTCTAAAGGACTGGCTTATGTATGCTTTTTAAGTGCTGATGAAACTCGTTTATTCCGGGGCACACTTAAAGAGCCTGGAAAAAATAGCCCTTATCGTGAAACGAATATTGAGGAAAATTTAACTCTTTTTAGAAAAATGAAGGCAGGTGGATTTAAAGAAGGTTTATGCGTTTTGAGAGCTAAAATTGATATGTCTTCGAGTTTCATGTGTATGCGCGATCCCACTCTCTATCGCATTCGTTTTGAAACACATCACCAAACAAATGATGATTGGTGTATTTACCCTATGTATGACTTTGGGCATTGCATTGGTGATGCTATCGAAGGTGTCACTCATTCTTTATGCACCTTAGAATTTCAAGATAACCGAAGAATTTATGATTGGATTTTGGAGAACTTAGATGATTTTAATAATTCTAATCGGCCCAATCAATATGAGTTCTCTCGCTTGAATCTTGAGTATGCCACAACATCTAAAAGAAAATTAAAGCTTTTAGTGGATAATAACCATGTCAGCAGCTGGAATGATCCTAGAATGCCTACTATTTCAGGCCTTAGAAGAAGAGGATATACAGCGTCTTCAATAAGAGACTTCTGTGAGAAGATTGGAGTTTCAAAAGTAAATAGCTTAACGGATATTTCAATTTTAGAATCATCAATTAGGGATGATTTAAATAATATTGCACCAAGATCAATGGCTGTGATTAATCCTATTAAATTAATAATTGAAAATTATCCTGAAGGAAAAATTGAATCCCTTCAAGCGCCAATCCATCCGCAAAATGAAGCGATGGGGACTAGGGAGATTTTCTTTAGTCGAGAAATATATATCGATAAAGAGGACTTTTTAGAAATGCCACCAAATAACAAGTACAAACGTTTAGCAATAAATAAAGAGGTCCGCCTAAGAAACTCCTATGTTGTTAAAGCATCTCATTTTGATAGTGACAATGATGGAAATATTAAAATCGTCTACTGCACTTATGACCCTAATACTTTAGGTAAGAATCCAACTGATGGAAGGAAGGTTAAAGGTGTTATTCATTATGTTGAATCCAGTCAGGCTATTAACGCTGAATTTAGAATATATGACCGTCTTTTTTTAGAATCAAATCCAGCGAAATCTGATGATTTGTCATCTTCAATTAACCCCAACTCTCTTGAGATAAAAAATGGCTTTATAGAACCAAATTTATTAAATGCAATGGCTGAAAAAGCATACCAGTTTGAACGAGAAGGTTACTTTTGCAGAGATAGTGAATCTATTGGACTAGTATTTAATAAAATTGTTGGGCTCAGAGATACCTGGAATCAATAATTCATTTTTTGAAGCCAGTCATTCACTCGCTTTACTTCAGAATGCTTTGTTGTATCAATCTGAAGAGGAGTAACTGAAACAAAGTTATTGGAAATTGCATGGAAATCTGTACCCTCTGAATTATCTGCTTCCTTCCCATTCTCACCAATCCAATAAAGGGATGTATCCTCTTTATCCTTAATACTTGGTTCAGATTTATGCCTACTTCCTAGGCGAGTACTCTTAATACCTTTAATTTCACTAAGAGGAATATCTGGAACATTAACATTAATAATAGTGTTGAACGATAGTTCAGACCTATCCATTTGGGTAACTAATCTTTTGGCAATTTCTCCCGCTGTCTCGAAGTGATTACACTCCCAACTAGCTAAAGACATTGCAATTGATGGAAGCCCTAAAAATCGTCCTTCTATAGCTCCGGCAACGGTTCCAGAATAGATGGTATCGTCCCCCAGGTTTGCCCCAAAATTTATACCAGTTACCACCAAATCAATTGACTCCTTTATAAAACCACATAAGGCCAAATGAACGCAATCAGTCGGCGTTGCGTCTATTGCATAAATATTTTTTTCAATTTTAATTGGTTTTAATGGTCTTCCAAGAGTTAATGAGCTACTTGCTGCAGACTTATTCTCACTTGGAGCAACAACAATGACTTCTGCAATTTCACTCAGAGATTTTGTAAGCTGTTTGATTCCCTTGGCCTGGTAGCCATCATCATTACTTATAAGAATTCTCATTAACTGATTGTTAAGGCAATCTTATCTTTACTAACACCTACTTTTACAGTTCCACCAGCACTTAGCTTACCAAAAAGAAGTTCGTCAGCGAGAGGTTTACGTACCTCTCTTTCTATAAGTCTCATCATTGGACGGGCGCCCATCATAGAGTCATAGCCATTTTCTGCAAACCATTTTCGAGCTGCATCTGAAACAATCAATGAAACATTCTTTTTCTCAAGGACGTCTTCAAGCTCAAAAAGAAACTTATTAACTACAAAGACAACAACCTCTTCATTAAGCTTATTAAAGTAAATAATTTCTGAGAGACGGTTTCTGAATTCTGGTGTAAATATCTTTTTAAGCTCACCTTCATAATCTAGGGAATGATCTTGCTCATTAAAACCTATGGAAGCCCTTTGAACATTTTGGGCTCCAACATTAGAAGTCATAACAAGTATCACATTACTAAAGTCAACTTCGCGGCCATTAGCATCAGTAAGCGTTCCATGGTCCATGACTTGTAATAGGATATTAAAGATATCTGGATGAGCTTTCTCAATCTCATCCAATAAAAGAACCGCATAAGGATTGCTATTTACTGCCTCAGTTAATAGACCTCCTTCTTCATACCCTACATAACCTGGAGGAGAGCCTATAAGTTTAGAAATTGCATGCCTCTCCATATATTCAGACATATCAAATCTCAATAATTTAACACCCATAATCCTTGAGAGCTGCTTACAAATTTCAGTTTTACCAACTCCTGTAGGACCAGCAAATAAAAAAGAACCCATTGGTTGCTCAACTGGAGAAAGTCCAGAGCGCGAAAGTTTTATGGCAGTTGATAAAGACTCAACAGCACCGTCTTGACCAAATACACCGAGCTTAAGATCACTCTCTAAACTTTTAAGTAAAGACTTGTCATCACTAGTAACTTGGCGAGAAGGAATGCGGGCTAACTTAGCGACAATATTTTCGATATCAGGCACACCAATATTTACTTTACGTTTTGATTTAGGAAGTATTTGCTGAAGAGCACCAACCTCATCAATTACGTCTATCGCTTTATCTGGAAGTCGCCTGTCTCCAATATGTCGATGCGTTAACTCTGCAGCAGAGACCAAAGATGCAGCTGAATATTTAACATTATGATGTGCTTGATAATATTTTTTTAGACCATGTAAAATTTTTATCGTATCTTCAACTGAAGGCTCTTCAATATCCACTTTTTGAAAGCGCCTTGTAAGCGCATGATCTTTTTCAAAAATCTTACGATATTCATCATAGGTTGTAGAGCCTATACACTTAAGTGAGCCATCTGCAAGCGCTGGTTTAAGAAGGTTAGATGCATCTAAAGAGCCACCAGAAACACTTCCTGCACCAATTAAAGTATGAATTTCATCAATAAAAAGCACTGAATTCTTATCTTTTTCTAAATCAGTAAGCACTGACTTTAAACGCTTTTCAAAATCACCCCTATACTTTGTACCCGCAATTAGTACCCCAACATCTAGAGAATATATAGTTGTATTTTTTAGAATTTCAGGAACCTGCCCATCTACAATCCTCTTAGCTAAGCCTTGAGCAATTGCAGTCTTACCAACTCCAGCCTGACCAACAAGTAATGGGTTATTTTTGCGCCGTCTTGATAAAATTTGCACCGTTCTAAGGACCTCTTCTTCCCTACCAAGCAGAGGATCAATTTCACCAAGTCTGGCTTTTTCACATAAATTAGTTGTAAAAGACTCAAGAGAAGACGGCTTAGTTTGCTTATCACCTTCAACTTTTTTTGTTTCTTCAGCTGGATTATCAGCCAGATGGGAAGAAATCCCCTCCATAACATCCAATCTTGAAATATTATTTAATTTAAGCATATAGACAGCATGAGATTCTTTTTCGGAAAAAATACTAACAAAGACATTCATCGCATTAACAGAATTTTTTTGAGCAGACTGCGCCTGATAAACACTCCTTTGAAGGACTCTTTGAAAGCCTACTGTCGGCACGATATCTATTTCTGCATCTTCGGAGATAATTGGAGTGTGTGAGTCAATATATTGATCAAGTTCAGCGCGTAGTTCGTCAATATTGACTCGCTTACCACGAAGAAATGCAATAACTTCATCCATATTAAGAAGAGCTAACAATAAATGTTCTACTGTTACGAACTCAAGGCGACGATTCCTAGCCTCAGTCATCACCATATTAATCTCTTGCTGTAATCCTTGTTCAATCATAAAATACTGTTTTTGTTATTAGCTTAATTAATATTTAATTTTAACACCACTATAGGTAATTTGAATCAAAATAAAATTCAAATTAATATTAAATAAATAGTTAAATAGATCTCAATTTACTTTCAAAATCTTCCCTGTTATGATAGCCGCCACAAAGTTGTCGATAACCTGTCAAAGATGAGCGAGCATGAAGAAGCCTCCAATTATCAAACGTTAATACTTTTCCAGGGTCCAACATAAACTCAAATTGGCGGCTCTTGTCATTTGCTAGATTATGAAATATTTTATAAGCATCATAAAACTTAACCATTAAATCATTTTCTAATCTAAAAGGTGCGCGGTCATGATTATTAAAACTTACCTGAATAACGTCACCATTATCATTCATCCGAAATAAAGGTCGATGTGCCTCTAAATAAGTATCTGGTTTAATATAGCGCCCAGGAATATTGACATTACAAAGTATATTAAATTCATCAGGATTCTCATGTCTCATCTTTTCTGCAATTGCAAGGCCATCAATTAATTGATTCTCACCACCAATAGAATCTCTTTTTATGCAGTGCAAGGTTTGAAGTCCTGGAGCATCATGTACATATGTTCCATCTGTATGTGGCTCAATAGCTAGTGATGTAAAAGCAGTATCATCAGGGTTTTCAAGTTTATTATCCCAAACAGAAAAGCCACCAAAAATTGAGTTTCTAATATAAGCAATTCTCTCCATAAGTTCTTTTGTTGCCTCTGGAGTTTCTGGAGTTTCTGTTACTAAAGCAAAGCCAACTCTTTGAATATGATTTAACCACGTTTTTATTCCTCCATCATTCATAAGCTCCTGATGGGTTATTTCAGGGAAGTCTTTAATTTCACTTGAGGAATTCCATACATTGGTCAAATTCAATGCATATGATTGAGGAAGGCTTGGAACTGACATAGTTTGAAGTAATTCAAAAGAAAGACTACTTTCAGATTGATCACTCCACTTAATAAAAATACTTTCAGTAGAGCCGTCAAGCCATATGTCATTGACAGTATTATTTAGTGGCTCACTAAATGAATCAATCTGACGCTGCTTAGTATCTGGATGTAAGTCTTCTTTACTTTCACTATGGTCTCTAAGCCAAAACCAAGGATAGCAACTCAAGGAGTCATCACTCCAAAAAACATTTAAACCTTTGTCTAATGATTCAATAGATTTGATTAACATTTTTTTCCTTATTTAAATTTGTACAGTAATAAAATTGTATCATTTCAATAGGAGCTAAATTAAAAAATTATAAACCTAACTCCCTTAATACAGCCATCAGTGGCTGATCATTTTCTCGGGAGTAGCCTATCACTTGCTTAACTTTTGTTTGCGCAACGTCATAAGAATATGATCCACATACTGCTTCTCCGTCTATATGAATTTTAAGCATAATTGCTTCAGCAGCTTGAAACTCTTTATGAAAAAATCTCCTCAATACATCTACTACAAACTCCATTGAAGTGTAATCATCATTTAGCAAAATAACATCAAAACGATTTGGAATTTTTAGTTTTTGCTTTACAGTTTTTAAATTAGCCTGACTCATTTGATTAGCTAAAAGATTTTTTTAATAACAAAATTATTGAAATAACCATAACCAGAATAGATGGCAATATAGAGCTCAAAAAAGGGTTGAAATCTAAGCCTAATGCTATTGCACTAGCGACTCTTGACAACATTTCAAATGACAATCCAAGTGTAACTCCAAAAAATATTTTTCTCCCCAGAGTTACCTCCCTTGTAGATCCAAAGATGAATAACATTGCAAGCAAGATCATCGCAACAAGAGTTACAGGCTGTATTAAACGTTTATATAGTTCAACCTCAAAAACTCCTGAACGTAATTTATTGTCAGATAAAAATCGAATCTGCTTAATAAGAGTCAAAGTGGAAAGGTCTTCAGGTTCTTTTTCCAAACTATCTATCAAGTCCTGGTCAAATGAAACTACTTTATTGTAAGAATTTCGCTTTTTTGAAGAAATATCATCATAAAAACTTGAGTCATTAATAGAAAAAATCTCACTTCCACTCATATCAAAAGAATTGCTATCAAACATAGCATTTTCTGACTTAATAACTCTTTGAATCTTATTCGAAGAGTTAACTTCAATAACTGTAATATCGCTAAATAATATTCCGTCAATATTTCTTTTTACATTAATAAAGTTATCACCATCTCTAATCCAAAAACCATCTTGATTAATTGATGTACTTAAACTTCCCATTGCATTTGACCGGGTACTTTCAGCAAAATTACTTGAAATTGGAGCTAAAAACTCCCCTATAGAAATGAAAAAAAGTACAAAAATAAGGGAATTTTTTATAGTAAGTAATGTAATTTTTAATATTGAAGCGCCAGATACTCGGAAAATAAGAAGTTGCCCCGTTGTAGCTAGATGCCCCATACCTAAAATACATCCCAATAATATTATTGGTGATGCCTGTTTATAAACAACTTCTGGTAATTGAAACATAATATAAGTAAAGGCGGAAAGCACTGTATAGCCTTCTTTTCCAACACTATTTAGCTCTGCTAAAAAGTTAAAAAAACTGTAGATACTAGTCCAAACCACAAGAACAATTATCGTGTAGCTTAAAAGCGTTTTAGTAATGTAACGATCTCTAATTTTCATTAAAATATAAAGTATTAATAACTGTTTTTAAAAGCATATCTCTTATGACAAATTTACAACAAAATAAAATCTTGATAATTGATTTTGGATCACAATATACCCAACTCATTGCAAGAAGAGTTAGAGAAATAGGCGTTTACTGTGAATTAGTGCCATTTGATGTCAACCCCCATTTTATTGAAAAATTTAACCCTAATGGAATTATTCTCTCTGGTGGCCCCGATACAGTTAGTCAAAGCCATTCAGCACGAGCGCCAAATATTGTATTTAATTTAAAAGTACCAATATTAGGAATATGTTATGGAATGCAAACTATGGCAGTCCAACTTGGAGGCGAAGCCAAGAGCTCAAAAAAACCAGAATTTGGGTTCGCTCAAATTAAGGCTAGAAATCATTCAAACCTTTTAATTGATATTAATGATGAAATTAATTCACAGGGACATGGCCTACTAGATGTTTGGATGAGCCATGGAATAGAAGTAACAAAACTGCCAAAAGACTTTGAATTAATTGCATCGACTGATAGCTGCCCAATTGCGGGCTTTGCAAATAATAAAAAGAACTACTTTGGACTGCAATTTCATCCAGAAGTAACCCATACAAAAAAAGGAATTCAAATTTTAGAAAGGTTTGTATCAACTATTTGTAAGTGTGAAAAGAGCTGGACTTCGGAAAATATTATTGATAACTTATTAGAAAAAATTAAATCTCAGATAGGTGATAAAAAAGTTCTTTTAGGTCTCTCAGGTGGTGTTGATTCCTCTGTGGTAGCAATGCTTCTTCATAAATCTATTGGTGATCAACTAATCTGTGTTTTTGTAGATAACGGCTTACTAAGGATTAATGAAGGTAACGAGGTAATGAAGACCTTTTCTCAAAATCTAGGCGTAAAAGTTATTAGGGCTGATGCTCAAGAGTATTTTTATGATCAACTGTCAGATGAAAGCGACCCTGAATTAAAGAGAAAAATAATAGGTAAAGCTTTTATTGAAATTTTTGATCAAGAAGCACAAAAAATAAAAGACATTAGGTTTCTCGCCCAAGGCACAATCTATCCAGATGTTATTGAATCAGCAGGAGCTGCTTCTGGTAATGCTAAAGTTATCAAATCTCATCATAATGTTGGTGGCCTCCCAGATAATATGCAGTTCGAATTGGTTGAGCCGCTTAAAGAACTATTTAAAGATGAAGTTAGAGAGATTGGAGTAAAACTTGGCCTTCCAAAAAAAATGCTCTATCGCCATCCTTTTCCTGGACCAGGACTTGGTGTTAGAATTCTTGGTCAGGTTAAAAAAGAATATGTTGAAATCTTAAGAAAAGCCGATCATATTTTCATGGAAGAGCTTAATAATCAAGGTTTATATGATAAAGTTGATCAAGCTTTTGCAGTATTTCTTCCAGTTAAGTCAGTGGGAGTAACTGGAGATGAAAGAAGATATGATTTTGTTATTTCACTTCGTGCTGTTGAGACAATTGACTTCATGACTGCACGATGGGCTCGACTTCCATATGACTTCTTAGACCATGTCTCTAATAGGATCATGAATGAAATTTCCCGAGTCTCAAGAGTAGTATACGATATTTCAGGAAAGCCACCATCTACTATTGAGTGGGAATGACAGGAATTTTTTAAAAACTAATTACTTATAATGCAATTGAGTAGAAATGAATAAAGATAAATACAAAATAGTTGCTGAATCTTGATACAGTCTTTTTTAACAGGATTTTTTCTTGGGCTATCTTTAATCATAGCAATTGGAGCTCAGAATACTTTTGTTTTAAGGCAAGGTATTCTTGGTCAACATGTCTTTTATATAGCTTTATTTTGTGCACTTTCCGATGCAATACTAATTAGTATTGGAGTTGCAGGAATGTCTTTTTTTTTAAATCATTTCATTAATCAAAATTTAAATATTATTTTTGGTTTTTCTGCTTTATGGCTCTCTGGCTATGGGATTATTAGATTAAGATCTGTATTTAAATCTAATAAAACACTTCAAATTGAAGCGTCTTCACTAAAGGGTCTTTTGCCAACTATTTCAGTTGCTGCAGTATTAACTTTTTTAAATCCACATGTATATCTTGATACGATGATTCTTATTGGATCAATATCTCAACAATTTTCTGGATTAAGCAAAATTACATTTGCATTAGGAGCATGCATAGCTAGCTTTATTTTTTTCTTCATGCTTGCCTATGGAGCTAAGCTATTAAATCCAATAATGCAACGACCTTTTTCGTGGAAAATTCTTGATAGTTTAATAGCATTAATTATGTTTACTATTGCATTCAAATTAGCGTTAGCTGGAAATTGGCTTTAAGATATTAAACTCTTTGATAAAATTAATTTATGAATGAAGATGAAAAATGGATGTATCTTGCTATCAAACAGGCTATAAAAGCTGAGCAAGAGGGAGAAGTTCCAGTAGGAGCTGTATTAGTTAAAGATGGTCTTCTTATAGCTAAAGCTCACAATCAACCAATAATAAAAAATGACCCAACTGCACATGCAGAAATTCAATTGCTTAGAACTGCTGGTAAAAAACTAAAAAACTATCGCCTAACTGGCACTTCACTTTATGTTACTCTAGAACCATGTGCAATGTGTCTTGGAGCAATAATGCATGCTAGAATTGACCGAATTATTTTTGGCGCTCACGATCCAAAAACAGACGCATGCGGTTCTTCAGAAAATTTAGTTGGCACAAACTACTTTAATCATAAAATTGATGTTACTAGCGGGGTTTTAGAAGGCCAATGCAAAAAACTATTACAATTATTTTTTTCTCTTCGGCGATAGATCTTAATAAGATACTTATTATTATATAATGTGCTTTTTTTTCATACATTATCTTAAATGAATAATAATTTATCTTTAGAACACAATATAAATTTTAGTTACGTTATAAAAGTGTTATTTTCTAGTTTCAAAATATTATTTTTTACAACATTAATATTTTCTTTACTTGGTTATGTTTTCTTTAAAGTAGAAAATAAAACTATCTATATTATGGAAACTATTATTCATGTTGGATCTAATAAACAGTTTCTTGAACCATACAACAGAACTCCCATTGAAGCAAAGGAATCTTTAGATGTTTTCTTAGAAATTACTTTTGTTGATTTAGAACAAATTAAAGGTAATAAGAGATTTTTAAAAGAAAAAAGAACTCAAGCTATGACTGATGGAAGTTATTTAGTTGCATTAAAAGTACAAAGTCTATTGCAGGAAAATGCTGAGTCAAATATGGATAATATAATTGAAACCATCCTAACCCGCCATCAAGAATTAAAAAAATTAAACATTAGGAAGCGTCAAGAAAGCATAAACTCCAACCAAAGAGAATTAGACAGCTTATTGAGAAAAACTGTTTTTCTTGAAAAACAAATTCAACTTCAAGATTTATATCCAATATCATCTATAATTCAAAACAATTTATCTGCTACAGAAGCTTTAGGATTTAATTCAAGTCTGGAATTAGAAACTATGATGAAATTGAAAAATACCGTACTTACAGCCGAGCTCTCGCTTTTGAATTTACTAAAACAAGTGGAAAGTCTTATTATTCAAATTGACAGAGATACTATTGAATTAGCTATGCCTAACTTCGTAGCAACAAAATTATTTGCTGGAGTAAAACCTTCTTTATCAAAAACTTCAACTCATAATGTACTATTAAATTTAATCTTTTTTGCACTTGCTGGTTTACTAATCTCATCATTTGTAATACTGTTAAGGCATTTTTATTTAATTAGTGTAGATAAAAAATCCTAAGAGTTAAATAGTATACATACCGCCATTAATATGTAATGTTTGAGCAGTAATATAAGAACCACTATCGTCCGCAAGAAACAAGACTGCTTGTGCAATTTCATTAGAAGTGCCTAATCTTCCCATAGGAATTTGAGCAGCTAGAACTAATTTTTGATCTTCTGGAAGTTTATCTGTCATGTCTGTCTGAATAAAACCTGGAGCAATTGCGTTAACCGTTATACCTCTTGTGCCAACTTCCCTAGCTAACGATTTTGTAAACCCCATAATTCCAGCTTTTGCCGCAGCATAGTTTGACTGTCCAGCATTTCCCATAGCGCCAACAACTGAAGTAATAGAGATAATTCGCCCAGATCTTTTTTTAATCATGCCCCTTAGTACGGCCTTTGACATCTTATAAACAGAAGAAAGATTAGTATTAATAATGTCATCCCACTCATCCTCCTTCATTCGAACAAGGATATTATCACGTGTGATACCAGCATTATTAATTAGAATATCTATCGAGCCATAATCTTTAGTAATACTTTCTAAAAGATTAGAAATTTGCAAATTATCAGTAACATTAAGCTTCATACCTTTACCAAGAATATTATTTTCAGTAAATATTTTAGAGATATTTGTAGCCCCATCATCACTTGTTGCTGTTCCAATGACAGTAGCTCCTGCTGCGCCTAAAGTTAATGCAATTGCTCTGCCAATTCCTCTGCTTGCACCCGTTACAAGGACTAATTTTTTGTTAAGCATTTGATATTTCCTCAATAGTAGATTTTAATGTAGTCACATCTATTATAGCTGAACCACTAAGAGACTTATCAATACGCCTTGTTAGTCCAGCTAATACTTTTCCAGGTCCAGCCTCAATAAGTTTTTCCACCCCTGAGCTTTTCATTTCTTGAACTATTGAAGTCCAGAGAACGGGCTTATGAAGCTGTTCAACCAATTTTGATTTTATCTCTTTAATATTACTTGAATAATCCGCATCAACATTATGAAGAACTTTCTCACTGCCCATTTGAAAATTAATATTATCAACTGAGTGCTTAAAATCAATTGCAGCGTCTTTCATTAGTGAGCAGTGTGATGGAACGCTTACTGGAAGAACTAAAGCGCGCTTTGCGCCAGCTTCTTTCATTAACTCACATGCATGGACTACTGAATTTTTTTCTCCAGCAATAACTACTTGGCCTGGTGAATTAAAGTTCACAGCTTCAACTACGCCAACTTCGTTAGCAATAGAGCATATTTCAATAACTTTTACGTCATCAAGCCCAATTATAGCCGCCATAGAACCTGAGCCGCTTGGCACTGCTGCTTGCATTAGTTCAGCCCTTTTTCTGACTAATTTTACTGCTTCAAAAAAGCTTAAAGATCCAGAGGCTACAAGAGCCGTATATTCACCTAGGCTGTGACCAGCAATAGAGATAGGCATTAAACTAACTTCACTTGCTAAAACTTTATATGTTGCATAGCCTGCGGCAAGCATCACTGGTTGAGTGTTCTCTGTAAGATTTAATAACGATTGATCTTCATTAATGATCTTCCACAGATCTACATTAATTGCGTCACTTGCTTCTTGAAAAATCTCATTGACAGCTGAGAAATTACTTCGCAATTCAGATAGCATGCCTAGAGATTGAGAACCTTGGCCCGGAAAAACGATTGAATATTTCATAATAAGACTAATTATAAATGAGAATAACAACAAAAAAGCGCCAGAAGGCGCTTTTTAAAATAAGTATATATAGATTACTAAGCTGTTTGGATTGAAACGTATTGTCTATTAAATTTGCCTTTCTTTTCAAACTGAACTTTTCCGTCAGCAACTGCAAACAAAGTATCGTCTTTACCCTTTTTTACATTAGTACCTGGATGAAATTTAGTTCCTCTTTGACGAACTAGAATATTTCCAGCTAATACAACTTGGCCACCAAAACGCTTAACACCAAGTCTTTTGGATTCCGAATCTCTACCGTTATTAGTACTACCGCCTGCTTTTTTATGTGCCATAGATTACTCCTTATGCCTTAATTTTATCAATTTGTATTTCAGTGAAGAGCTGTCGATGCCCCTGTTGTTTCATAGAGTGCTTACGACGTCTGAATTTTAAAATATGAACTTTTTTACCTTTGCCTTGAGAGATTACTTTTGCTTCAACGCTTGCTTTAGCAACATGTGGAGAGCCAACTTGTACTTTATCGCCATCAGCAACCATTAAGACCTCATCAAAGGTCACTTTCTTTCCAGGCTCTATTTCAAGCTTCTCAATTTTTAGAGTTTCACCTTCTGTAACTCTGTATTGTTTTCCACCTGTTTTAATAACTGCGTACATAACAAATCCTAATCTGATTGCTAAAAAG
>Ga0209482_1000407_pt1 | contig 37179 bp, 16 predicted proteins | sample CoawatmetaG10DNA_FD_187512 | JGI IMG/M metagenome (GOLD analysis project Ga0209482, IMG submission 187512) | Marine microbial communities from the West Antarctic Peninsula - Coastal water metaG104-DNA (SPAdes) (version 2) | ecosystem: Environmental > Aquatic > Marine > Coastal ...
CAACAAATACAAGATTTCTCTAGAAAAACAAAGATTGATCTATCTACCCAAATCACAGGAACTTACATTGTAGTAATGGAAGGAACAACGGTTAGAAAAACATTTAAAATTGTTAAAAAGTGAGAAATGAAGATTTTGGCTTGTATTTAGATTTAACTTTAAAAAAAAATCTGAGACATACTTAATAGTTTTAAAAAAAATAATATTAACCTTACTATATAACAATTTGTTATTTTACAACGCATATATAAGTTAGGGAGTAATGCTTCACAAAAAGATATTGTAGAAACTAATTTTAGAAATAGGGCAACCACTTCTAGAGTCATTAGTGGGTTATGCAAAAAAAATCTTCTAATAAAGAAAAGGTTTAAAAGTGACTTAAAGCGTTATAAACTAATTATCACTAAGGATGGTCATCACGAATTAGACAAGGCTAAACCTCACATCGAAAAATCAAGAGATTTATCTCAAAAAAATATTAAGCAAAAAGATTTCAAAGAGTTATTGAATGTTTTGGAAAAAATTAGAAATAATCATGAGTTATATGATGAAAGTGTAAATTAATTCTATTAAATAATTTTTTTAGTGACTAGACTATTTTTGAAATCAATGTTATTTCAACTGTTGCGTTTGAAGGCAATGAAGCAACTCCAATTGCAGCACGAGTTCCTATGCAACTATTTCCTAGATTTTCGATAAGTAAATCAGATGCGTAATCTGCAATTTTAGCGTGTTCAGTAAACCCTTGCTCAGCATTTAAAAAAACATTGAGTTGAAGTATTAACGATATTCTCTCACCTTGAACCAGACAAGACCTTGAGGCGGTTAAGGCATTTAAAGTCGCTAAACGTACAGCATCTTTATGCGATTCGATTGGATCTAAAATTTTAATTTTTCCTGAATAGATAAGGTTTCCCGATTTTCGAGGTGTCATACCTGATGTGTAAATTAAATCTGCGTGCCTAATAGCTGACAAATATTTTCCTTGTGGAATTGGTTGATCTATAATATTTTTCATGTTTTATAAATTTCAACCATTTTTATGATTCGATTTGCAGCCGAAACAGCCATGGAATGGTTCTGAGAAAAGTTTAATCTGATACTATCTTTACAAGTAGGGTCAAATTCTGATCCAGGAGTAACTATAACATTAGCTTGATAACGTAGTAACCTTACAAAAGTGTGTAAGTCTACTCTAAGTGAAGGAAGTTGTGGAAAAAGATAGCTGCCCGCTTGTGGACTTGCAGTATAGAGTTTAGCAGTCTTAAAAATATCTAGCAATTCATCTCTTATAGATTCATGTTCTTGGATGCGACTTTCCATCCACCCTAAAGGTTCTTGAAACCAGGTGTCAAGAGCTGCTTGATTGTATCCTGCAGCTCTAAGAGATACGATTGCTTGAAGGCATTCCATTCTTTCAATTAATTTTGATGTACCAAACGCAACTCCAAGACGGAATCCACTTAGAGATTCAGTTTTTGACGGTCCCATGATAGTAATAAGGTTTTTAGGCTGAATATCACAAGAACGAAGGTGAGTATATATTTCTCCACTATATAGCATTCTAGAATACAGTTGGTCCACGATTACTGTAACCTCATATTTTGCTGCTAGATCTGCTATTTTAGTAATAGTATTTTTTGAATAAACAAGACCTGTTGGATTATTGGGTGTTGAAAAGACTAAGACCTTTGTTTCATTTTTAAAGGCTTTTTCAATTCGATTAAGATCTGGACTATTATGCAATTGAGAACCCTTATAATTTAAAGGAATTGGCACAACTTCACCACCAAAAAATTTAACAAGTTTGCGGTTGGCAAAATAGTCGGGTTCTACCACAGCAACTTTTGTTCCAACAGTAACTGTAGCGCCAAGTGCTAAAAACAATGCGCCTTGAGTTCCAGGTGTAATAATCAATTCACTATTAGCATTAATGGATCGATCAGTAAACTTAGCAAGACGAACAGCAAGTTTGTTTCGTATTTCGGCAGATCCTCGATACTCGGTATAAGCTTGACTTCCACCTTTTCTAAAACCTTTTTTCCACGCAGTATCAGAATCTGGTGTTGGTGGAAAGGCATCTACATCTCCATGCGAAAAATCAACAGCAGCTCCACCAAGTTTATCGCCAAGCATAATATCATTAAGATCTCCGAGATTTTGTCTAATTTCTTGACCAGGAGCGTTATTTGCTTCAAGAGATTTAAATTTTTCGTCTAGTGTCATGGTCTTGTGATTCATAAAGAATTCTTATATTTTTAATAAAACAATTTACTGTGTTTTTATATAAATATGTCTTTATAATTTTATTAATTTATGATTTTTTAAATATTAATATTCCAATGGCAAAGATTTTGAAGGTCTAAAATCTGACAATCCTTTTTCTTTAATTATTTTTTCTATTTCTTTTATTTTAGAGGGAACAAAATCACTTAAATTTTCAACTCCATTTTTTGTTACAACAGCAACATCTTCAATTCTTATATATAATTTTTCATCAGGAACCCATAACATAGGATCAATAGTAAAAACCATTCCTTCTTCTAGATCTACACCATGAACTCTACCAACGTCATGTACAGCCATTCCAACAGGATGTTGAAAGTGTCCCTTGAATAATATAGCTTCTTGCATAGCTTTTAAATATATTGGTTTTGAAAATGTTTTTCCAATAAGGTATTCTTTCATTTGATTAGCCGCCTTGCTCAACACTTCATCTGAATTTGTCCCAGGCTTAATATATTTAAACAAGGCCTCTTTATAGGCAACAATAAACTCATATAATTCAGTTTGCTCTTTACTAAAAATTCCATTAACAGGCCAAATTCTGGTAACATCACTAGTATAATTATGGTAATCTGGGGCATAGTCCATAAGTACTAAATCACCATCGTTTAAAATGTCTTTTTTTCTAAAATAATGCCCCATATAGGCGTTTGATCCCCCTCCAATAATGGCAGGATATCCATCACCTTGTGAACCATGCTGATAGAAAATATACTTTGCAGCAGCATCTAATTGATATTCATAAACACCAGCTTTTGTTGATCTCATAGCTTCAATTATGCCTAAACCTGCAATTTCTGTAGCTTTTCTAATAACTTCGATTTCTTTGGGACTTTTGATTAAACGCATTGAATCAAGAAAAGGAGAAAGATTTTTAATTTTAAACTCAGGAAAACGTTCATTAATTAATTTTATAAATTTAGATTCACGTGTGGTTTCAGAGCTCCATGGGTCAGCTGCAGCACGAGCATGTCCAAATAATATTTCATCTCTACTATCATTTCCTGTTTCTGCAGGACTAAATGGCGTATATAGTGTTGGATTAGAGCCGTTTATAAGACCAGTACCAATTAAATCATTTCCAAGAAAATCTAAGGATTTGATACTATTCACACCTGTTAATTTTTTAATTAAAACCTTGTCATCAGATGATAAAATTTTACCTTGACTATTCTCTCTATTCTTATCTCTAGTAGGTAAATAAATTGTTGTGCTTTTGTTTTTACCATTTAATAACAAGTAAGCATGTCCTTCTTCAATTCCACATAAATAATAAAAAGTGTTTGTTTGCCTGAAAACTTTGAAGCCAGCCACACTTGGCGCTCCTTGAATTAATGCAATAGAATTAAGCCCGATTTCGTTAAAAATCTTAGATCTTCTAGCTTCGAATTCACTTATTGTGAAATCGGTTTGGTAATAGTTTTTTTCCTGAGAAAAAAGTATGTTTTTATTCGATAAAATTAAGATAGCTGATAGCAGCAGAAGTTTTTTTAAATACATTATTACCTTTTATTAATTAATTTATCAATAGTGATTTTTATTTGTAACTTGATGTAATAACAATTTAAGTATAATTTTTAAGATTTATAAGATCAGTTTATTGATTTACAAAAATTATTATTAATCACGATAAATAGCATTAAAATCATGATACTATTAAAAATCAAGATCTATCAATTATTTTTTTTAATTACAATTGTGTTTTATTCAAATATAGCATTTGCTTTAAATGATAATTATCCTAAAAACCCTAAAATTGATGCTGTAAATTATGTATTTAATATAGAGTTGTCTGACTTGACGGATGAAATCACTTGTGAGGTAATTATAGACATATGTTTCTTGGGTTCAGGTGTCAAAACATTAAGGTTAGACTTAATAAATGTATCTAGTAAATTAGAAAATAAAGGAATGGTAGTTAGTGAAGTTTCCTCCAATGGAAATAGGCTAAGTTTTTCTCATAAAAACAATGAGTTATTAATAAGTTTACCTAAGCCCTCGATAACTAATCAATTTTCCAACTATAAAATCATCTATAAGGGTACTCCTCAAAGTGGACTTATTATTGGAAAAAACAAGTACGGAGATCGTACTTTTTTCAGTGATAACTGGCCAAATTTAAGTCGTCATTGGCTTGCCACTATTGATCATCCTTACGATAAAGCTATGTGTGAATTTATTGTTACCGCACCAGATCATTATCAAATTGTATCAAATGGTCTTAAAATAGAAGAAACTAATCTTAGCGAGAATAAGCGAATTACACATTGGAAGCAGTCTGTTCCAATTGCTAGTTGGCTCTTTGTTTTAGGAGTAGCTGATTTTGCAGTTCAATATGTTGATGAATTTGATGGTAAATCGATTCAAACTTGGGTATTTAAACAAGATCGAGACGCAGGGTTTTATGATTTTGCAGAACCTACAAAAAAAGTTTTAAAATTTTATAGTGATAATATAGGTCCTTTCTCATATGAAAAGCTAGCCAACATACAATCAAATAGTGTGAGTGGAGGTATGGAGGCAGCTTCAGCAATTTTATATAGTGATAAATCGGTTGTTGGAGATCGTAATGATCGCTGGAGAAATGTAGTTATCCACGAGATTGCTCATCAATGGTTTGGAAATTCAGTAACAGAATATGACTGGGACGATATTTGGTTAAGTGAAGGCTTCGCTACTTATTTTACTTTGTTATTTATTGAGCATCAATATGGAAGGGAAGATTTTGTTAAGGGACTTAAGTCAAGTCAAAAAAGAGTTGACACTTTTTATGATAAAAATCCAAATTATCGAATAGTTCACGATAATTTAAAAAACATGAAAGATGTGACAAGCACTCAAACTTATCAAAAAGGTAGCTGGATTTTACACATGCTCCGTGGAGTTTTAGGTACAGAAACTTTTTGGAAAGGTGTTAGAGTGTATTATAATAAATATAAAGATTTAAATGTAACAACAGATGATTTTAAAAGAATCATGGAAGATGTATCAAATAAGGATTTGAGTTTATTTTTTGAACAATGGTTATATAAACCAGGGATCTTTAAATTAAATGGAAGTTGGGAATATGATAAGAATAAAAACCAGGTAATTATTGATTTACAGCAGGTTCAAGCTGATGGAAGTTTATTTGTAATGCCAATAGAGATAGGGATAGTTTATAAAGATAATATAGCTCAAATAAAGCTAATTGAAATAAAAACAAAATCAAACTTATTTGTAATTGATGTAGATAAGGAACCAAAGAATATTATTCTTGATCCAAATTATTGGGTTTTAATGAATAAAAATTTCATAAAAAAATTAAAATAACTCATATTTAGGCAAAAGAAACATGTAATATTTTAATTTAAATAAAAGTATTTTATATCGCAAATAATTAAATGACAGTATTTTAAAAATACTAACTTAGTAGAGTTAATTTTTATTCATGTTTATTTTTTTTAATACATTTTTTTGGGTTTTCTAAAATCTCATTAAACTCAAGCACTCCTGAGTCGGTTTTAAATAGCGCTGCTATAAATACCGATATAACTTTGAATTTTAGTACTTCTACTAAATTCAAAAATATTGAGTCTTAACTTATGACAAGAAAATTAATTACTCTTATTGCTATACTTTTTTCAAGTGTATTAATTGCACAGGATAATTTCGTTTCTACATGGGCTATTCCTTCAAACTCTTATTCTTTTACACTACCACTAAAAGATTACGCCAACATTACTATTAATTGGGGAGATGGCTTATCATCGTTTCATACTGATGGTGCTTTTCCAACTCACACTTACGGTTCATCTGGAACCAAAACAATTACTGTTGCGGTAAACGACGGGGCAAAAGACATTGGAGAGATGTACATGAATGGTCATGCTTCTAGAACACTTATTAGAACCATAACAAATTGGGGAGAGGGGAAATGGGAGACTTTTGATGCTGCTTTTAAGGGAGCTACTAATTTAACTATTCCAGCTACTGACGAACCAGATCTTACTCGATCAGGTATAACTATGAGTTCGGCATTTCGAGATTGTACAAGCTTAGTAGGAACCACTTTAAATGATTGGAATACAGCTGCAGTTACCAATATGGATTTAATGTTTAATGGAGCGACTTCTTTTAACCAAGATATTTCTTCTTGGAATACCGCTGCAGTAACTACTATGACACAAATGTTTAGAGGTGCATCTGCTTTTAACCAAAACATCAATACTAGTGGAAATAGTTGGAATACTGCTGCAGTCACTAATATGTATTACATGTTTCAAGGTGCGACTGCTTTTAATGGAAATATAACTTCTTGGAATACCGCAGCAGTGACTGATATGAGTGTGATGTTTAGTGGTGCAACTGCTTTTAATGGAAATATAACTTCATGGAATACCGCTGCAGTCACTAGAACGATTGATATGTTTAGCGGTGCTACTTCTTTCAATCAACCACTTACTCACAGTGGAAATTCTTGGAACTTAGAAGATGTTACAGACATGACCAACATGTTTAATGGTGCTACTGGTTTTTCTATAGCCAATTACAATATTTTTCTTTATAGTCAAGCCAATAATTCGGGAATTAATTCCAATATAACTATTACTGCTGCTAGTAAGTATTCTGATGCGACATCAAGAACTTATCTCACAGAAACAAAAAATTGGACTATTAATGATGGTGGCGTAGAAGCTTCTGTTGCTCCAACAGTGAGTTCAGTAACTTCTACTAAAGCGAATGGAACTTATATAATAGATGCGCTCATTCCAATTACATTAACTTTTAATGAAGTGGTCAACGTTACAGGAACACCACAAATAACTTTAGAAACTGGGGGGACTGATGCGGTAGTGAATTACTCATCTGGAACAGGAAGCAATACCTTAACTTTTAATTATACAGTGGCAGCTGGTCATACGTCCGCTGATTTAGATTACGTGGCTACAACCTCACTGGCTCTCAACTCAGGAACCATAAAAGATACCACAAATAACAATGCTACTTTAACACTTCCAAGTCCTGGAGCTACGCGTTCATTAGGAGCTAATAAAGCTTTAGTCATAAATGGAGCAGCTCCAACAGTAACAGGCACTACAGTAGCAAATAATAACAGTACAATAGCCGTTACATTTAATCAGGCTGTCTACAACACAAATGGTGGCAGTGGTGTATTGGAAGTGAGTGACTTTGCTTTATCCATCTCGGGCGGAGTGGCAACAGTTAATGCTACACCATCTAGTATTTCTGTCTCTGGAAATGTATACACCTTAGGTTTGAATCTAAGTGGAACACCTAGTGGAGCAGAAACCTTAACGGTTGTGCCCTCATCATCTTCAGCCATATACAATGCTGCAGGAAATGCTGCATCGACCACACAAAGTAACAATACAGTTAGCTTAAACGATAAGGTAGCTCCTACGGTAACAGGTGTAACTTCCACTAAAGCTAATGGTACTTATAAAGCCGGAGTATCAATACCAATTACCATTACTTTTAGTGAAGCAGTAACTGTTACGGGTACGCCACAAATAACTCTTGAAACAGGAGGAACTGATGCGGTGGTAAATTACAGTTCTGGAACAGGAACTAGTACCTTAACTTTTAATTATACAGTAGCGGCGGGTCACACATCTAGTGATTTAAATTACGTGGCTACAAGCTCACTGGCTCTTAACTCAGGAACCATAAAAGATGCTGGATTAAATGTGGCTACTTTAACTTTGGCTAGTCCTGCAGCATCCGGTTCACTTGGAGCAAACAAAGCCATAGTTATTGATACGACAGTTCCCACGGTAACAGCAGTAACTTCTACTAAAGCAAACGGCACTTACAAACAAGGAGTATTAATACCAATTACCGTTACTTTTAGTGAAGTGGTGAACGTTACGGGAATCCCTCAAATAACCCTGGAAACAGGAGGAACTGATGCGGTAGTAAATTATACTAGTGGAACAGGATCCAATACTTTAACTTTTAATTATACAGTAGCTGCAGGTCATACATCTAGTGATTTAGATTACAAAGCAACCACTTCTTTAGGTCTTCCAGAACATAATCCAGGTACGCCTGTTTACATGGATACGTCTGGTAATACATCAAAAGTTACTATTAGTGGAAATTATGCTTACATGGCCGATGGGAATTCGGGTCTTACAATAATAGATATTTCAAATCCTACAAATCCAGGAAATCCTGTTTATATGAACACAAATGGTAGTGGAAGAGATATAAGTGTTGTTGGAGATTACGCTTATGTGGCTGATGGCGATTCCGGTTTAGCTATTATAGATATTTCCGATCCAACCAATCCCGGAAATCCAGTTTACATGGACACAAATGGGAGCGCCTTTGGAATTACTGTTAGTGGTAATTATGCCTATATAGGAGATTGGACATCAGGATTAGCTATTATAGATATTTCTGATCCAACCAGCCCTGGTTCACCTGTTTACATGGACACAACTGGAAATGCCAGTGGAATCGCTGTCAATGGTAACTACGTTTATTTGGCGGACAATGCTTCAGGCTTAGCTATTATTGATATTTCTAATCCAGCGAGTCCTGGATCCCCAGTTTACAAGGATACTACTGGAGCTGTATATGATGTAACTATTATTGGTAATTATGCTTATTTAGCTGATGCTTCATCAGGATTAGCTATTATAGATATTTCTGATCCAACCAATCCTGGAAACCCTGTCTATAAGGACACAAATGATAATTCAGTGGGTATTGATGTTGTTGGTAATTATGCTTATTTAGCAAATTTTGATTCAGGTTTGGCAATTATTGATGTTTCTGACCCAACTAACCCAGGAACTCTAATTTACAAGGACACCTCAGGTAGATCATATGGTGTATCCATTAGCGACAACTATGCTTATGTAGCAGATGATCTCTCAGGTTTGGCAGTAATTCCATTAAATAGGAATTTAGTTCAAGATGCGGGAGGGAATAATGCGACTCTTACTTTGGCTAGTCCTGCAGCTTCTGGATCTCTTGGAAATAGCAAAGCCATAGTTATTGATACGACAGCTCCAACGGTAACCGCTGTAACTTCTACTAAAGCAGACGGCACTTACAAACAAGGAGTATTAATACCAATCACCGTAACTTTTAGTGAAGTGGTGAACGTTACGGGAACCCCTCAAATAACTCTGGAAACAGGAGGAGCTGATGCGGTAGTAAATTATACTAGTGGAACAGGAACCAATACTTTAACTTTTAATTATATAGTAGCAGCTGGACATACATCTGCTGATTTAGATTATAAGGCTACGAGCTCACTAGCACTAAACTCAGGTACTATAAAAAATGCGGGAGAGGAAAATGCGACTCTTACTTTAGCTAGTCCTGCAGCTTCTGGATCTCTTGGAAATAGCAAAGCACTAGTTATTGATACGACAGTTCCAACGATAAGTTCTGTTACTTCCACTAAAGCCGATGGTACTTACAAAGCCGGAGTATCAATACCAATTACCATTACTTTTAGTGAAGTAGTTAACGTTACGGGAACCCCTCAAATAACGCTGGAAACAGGAGGAACTGATGCGGTAGTAAATTATACTAGTGGAACAGGATCCAATACTTTAACTTTTAATTATACAGTAGCAGCTGGACATACATCTGCTGATTTAGATTACGTTGCTACGAGCTCACTAGCACTAAACTCAGGAACCATAAAAGATGCTGCAGGAAACGATGCTACTTTAACTTTAGCTAGTCCAGGGGCTACGGGTTCACTTGGTGCCAATAAAGCACTAGTTGTTGACAACACAGCTCCAACGATAAGTTCTGTTACTTCCACTAAAGCTAATGGAACCTATTCAACAGCTGAGGTTATTCCAATTACCATAACTTTTAGTGAGTTGGTGAACGTTACAGGAACACCGCAATTAACCCTAGAAACTGGAACTTCTGATGCGGTGGTAAATTACAGCTCTGGAACAGGAACCAGTACCTTAACTTTTAATTATACAGTAGCTACTGGTCATTCTTCTAATGATTTAGATTATGTAGCTACAACTTCATTAAGTAATGGGGTTCCAAACCCCGGATCTCCTGTTTATAAAGAGACAAATACAGCCCTTGGTGTCACTGTAGTTGGTAACTATGCCTATGTTGCAGATGCAGCTTCTGGTTTAGCTATAATTGATATAACTGATAAAAAAAATCCTGGAAATCCTGTCTATATGGATACAAATGGAAATTCAGAAAACGTTAGTATTGTTGGGAATTATGCTTATGTAGCGGATGGAAGTAAAGGTTTAGCTATTATTGACATTTTAGATCCAACAAATCCATCTTCTCCTATATTTAAACAGACAACTGAAACCGCATGGGATATAAGCGTAGTTGGAAATTATGCTTACTTAGCTGTTGGAAATACAGGAATAGCAATAATTGATGTTTCAGACCCAAGTAATGTTGGAGAACCTGTTTATCAAGCTACAAATACTTATGCATCAGCTATTAGTGTAGTTGGTAATTACGCTTACATTGCTGATGGAACTTCAGGTTTAGCAATTATAGATATTTCAGATCCAACCAATCCTGGTACTCCTATATATAAGGAAACCAGAGGACAAACTAAAGATATTGTTATAAGAGGAAATTATGCATATTTAGTAGAAAATTTAACACCAGGTTTAGTTATTATCGATATTTCAGATCCAACCAGTCCAGGAAATCCTATTTATAAAGATATTGCTAATAGTAATCCAAATTGTATTAGTGTAGTTGGTAATTACGCTTACATTGCTAATGGCCAATATGGTTTAGCTATTATTGATGTTTCTGACCCAAGTAGTCCAGGAAACCCAATTTATGTAGATACTAATAATAATGCTCAGGGTGTTAGTGTAGCTGGTAACTATGCCTATGTTGCAGATGCAGCTTCTGGTTTAGCAGTGATTCCGCTAAACTTAAACTCAATTGAAGATACAGCCTCAAACCAAGCGACACTTACTTTAGCCAGTCCAGGTGCTGCAAATTCCATTGGATCGAATAAAGCAATTGTTATTGGTAATTCTAATACTCCTGTAGCTTCCAATGTTTCTGCAGCAACTGTGAAAAATACCAATGCTTCTATTCACTTGGTAGCAAGTGATAAGGATTATGATAATTTAACCTACTCTATTGTTTCTAATCCTTCAAACGGTACCGCTAGTTTAACAGGAGCACCAGGTGGAGATACAGTGACCTACACCCCTACAACCGGTTTTTCAGGAACCGATTCCTTCACTTTTAAAGCAAACGACGGGACTGTAGATTCTGCTACAAAAACAGTCACAATAAAAGTGATTGATGGGTATAGATCCATTGCAAATCAAATAGGCGCTGATATCGATGGAGAAGCTGGTGATTACCAAGGCCAATCTGTTTCTTTTAATGAAGACCACACTGTTATGGCAGTGGGTGCTTATGGGCATGATAATAATAAAGGAACGGTCAGAACATACACTTATAACGGAACTGCCTGGATTCAGCAGGGAAGCGATTTAGATGGGGAAGCTGGTGATGGCCAAGGTAACTCTGTTTCTTTATCTTCCGATGGAACCACCTTAGCAGTGGGTGCTAATGGGCACGATGGTGGAAAAGGAACGGTCAGGGTCTACACCTACAACGGAACTGCCTGGTCTAGGCAAGGAAGTGATTTAGATGGAGAAACAAATAGTGATAATCAAGGCGGCTCTGTCTCTTTATCCTCAGATGGAACCACCTTAGCAGTTGGAGCATTTGGGCACGATGTTAATAAAGGAACGGTCAGAATATATACCTATAACGGAAGTAGCTGGTCTCAGCAAGGAAGTGATTTAGATGGACAAGCAGGTAATGGTTTCCAAGGCGGTTCTGTTTCTTTATCTTCCGATGGAACCACCTTAGCCGCGGGATTTTATGGGCACGATGGTGGAAAAGGAACGGTCAGGGTCTACACTTACAACGGGACTGCCTGGGTTCAACAAGGAAGTGATTTAGATGGAGAAACAAATAGTGATAGACAAGGCAACTCTGTTTCTTTATCTTCCGATGGAACCACCTTAGCAGTTGGAGCATTTGGGCACGATAGCAATAAAGGAACGGTCAGGGTCTACACCTACAACGGAACTGCCTGGTCTCAACAAGGAAGTGATTTAGATGGTGGAGTTGATGGACTTCAGGAGACTGGTGGTGGTTATGGGCAAGGCAAATCTGTTTCTATATCCTCAGACGGAACCATCTTAGCAGTGGGAGCTAATAGGCACGATAGTAATAAAGGAACGGTCAAGATATTCATCTACAACGGGACTGCCTGGGTTCAACAAGGAAGTGATATGGATGGAACTGATATTGATGGTCGTCAAGGCTGGTCAGTTTCTTTATCCTCAGACGGAACCAACTTAGTAGTGGGAGCTTATTATCACGGTGGTGTAAACGGAAATGGAACACATATAAGTAAAGGAACGGTTAGGGTCTATAATTTAATAAATATTAGCCCAGTAGCCACAGCTCAAAGTGTGACGGTTACCGAGCAAGTAGCCTCTAACATTACTTTAGCTGGTACAGATCCAGATGGATCTACACCAACTGTTTATAAAATAATAAGTCTTCCATCAAATGGAACTCTTATTGATAATGGCACTGTTATAGCTTCAGAAGATCTTCCTAAAACTACTAATTCGGCTACTGTGGATTACACAAGCAACTCGGATACCGCAACTAGTGACAGCTTTACTTTTAAAGTAAACGATGGAGCGTTAGACAGTACAGCTGCTACCGTTTCTATAACTATAACTGCGGTTAACGATGCGCCGGTTGCAGTTGCCAATACTTTAACAGTTTTAGAAGACGCTGCGCTAACTAGCACGGATGTGATTGCCAATGACACAGATGTGGATAGTGGGGATACTTTAACTCTTACAGCAGTTAGCACTGCTGGATCAGGAACCGTAGCGGTTAATGCAGATGGGTTGTCTGTGAATTACACACCAGCGGCAAACTTTAACGGAACAGAAATAATTACTTACACAGTATCGGATGGAACCTTGACAGATGCTACAGGAACTTTAACTATTACTATTACTCCTGTTGATGATGATCCGATTGCTTCCAATCAATCTGTTACTGTAAAAGAACAAGAAATAATTAAAATCACCTTGTTAGGAAAAAACATTGATGATGCTCCATCAGGAAAATTCAGAATCAATACGATTCCCTCAGATGGAGAACTCAAGGATCCTGGTAATAATAATATAGTAATAACTGCAGGAACAACGATATCAGGAAGTGACATAACTTATTCTAGTAATTCATATACTGCCACATCAGATAGCTTTACTTTTAATGCTATAGATGGAATTTTTATTAGTGATCCAGCAACTGTTTCAATTATTATAACTCCAGTAAATAACAGACCCATAGCCTTAGATATTTCTTCAGCGACTATTGTTAATACCATAGTGAGTATTCCTCTAGTTGGAAAAGATTATGATTTCGATACTTTAAGTTATGTACTGTTATCATTACCAGTTAATGGACAATTAAAAGATGGAGATACGGTTATAGAGAACTCAAGTCTTCCCAAGACAATAAGTTCTGAAAATGAACTTACTTACGTTCCAAATGAAGATTATAATGGTGACGACTCTTTTACTTATAAGGTGAGTGATGGAATTTTAGACTCTCAGGTTTCTAAAGTTACTATTAAAGTAGCGGAAGGGTATTTAGAAGATCAAACTAAATTAGGTTTAGATCTTGATGGGGAGAAGGGTGATAAACAAGGTCAGAGTATTTCGTTTAATGAAGACGCTACTATTATGGCTGTTGGTGCCAACGATCACGACAATAAAAAAGGAACCGTTAGGGTTTATCAGAGGGATTTAGTGCTCAATCAATGGATTCAAATAGGAGAAGATATAGATGGAAAAGAGGTTAATGACAACCAAGGATTCTCTGTGTCTCTTTCAGCAGGTGGGTATACTTTAGCAGTAGGAGCAACGGGTCACAGTTTTAATACAGGTGCGGTTCGAGTTTATAAATACTCTTTTTCTTCATGGACTCAAATAGGGAGGGACCTAGAGGGTAATAGTCCTGATGATTATCAAGGAAGTTCTGTTTCCTTGTCTAAGCATGGAGATATTCTTGCTGTTGGGGCCTATGGTCACAACAACAATCAAGGAAAGGTTAGGATTTATCAAAAGAGAGGCAACAATTGGGGACAAATGGCAGTAAAATTAAATGGAGAACTTACAAATGAAATCGCATTGGGATCTGTAAACGATTACCATGGTAGTTCTGTTTCCTTGTCAGGAAATGGACTCACTCTGGCTATTGGTGCAACTGGTGTGAACAGCAATACTGGAGCTGTTAGAGTTTATAAGTACGATTCTTTTTCTTGGAGACAAGCTGGTGATGAGATTCTTGGAACAGACTCAGAGGATTACCATGGAAACTCTATTTCAATATCTGCTAGTGGAACTACTTTGGCTGTTGGTGCTTGGGGTCATGATAATAAAAGAGGAACGGCCCGAGTTTATAGGTTTAGTTCTTCTTCGTGGAGCCAGGTTGGGGAAGATTTAGATGGTAAAGCAGAGAACGATTACCAAGGAAGATCCGTATCTCTTTCTAGCAATGGACTTACCCTTGCTGTTGGAGCTTATGGTCATCAGAATAATAAAGGAACAGTTAGAATATACAACATACCCCCTGAGAAAACAGGAGCTGCTAGAGGATCCATTACTTTAAACAGTCAAAAGACATGGACTCAAATAGGAAACGATATTGATGGAGAAGGATCTGAGGGTAATTACAATTCTTCTGGTCAGAGATCATCGACAACATTAGAAGGTGGAGAAGGGGACAAGCAAGGTTACTCCGTATCGATATCTAGTAATGGAATAACTCTTGGAGTTGGTGCTCTAGGTCATGACAACAACAAGGGAACTATTAGAGCTTATAGTTTGGTAAACGTCGTCCCTGTTTCTATAGACCAATCAATAATAATGACTGATCAAACTCAGAGAACTATTAATTTATCGGGAACTGATCCAGAAGGAGATCCTTTAACTTATTCAATTGTTAACGTACCAACTAACGGATACATTACACTTTTTGAAAATAAAGCAACCTATTATGTAAACTCCGAATACCTGGGAACAGACAGCTTTACCTTTAAAGTTAATGACGGTACATCTTATAGTAATATTTCTACAATCTCAATTAGTATAGTTAGCACAGACATAGACGGTGATGGTGTCTTAAATGTTAAAGATGACTGCCCTGACACTCCAAAAGGAGATGTAGTAGATCTTAAAGGTTGTACGATTTTCACTTTGCCAGCTAATAATAATAAAGTTGAAATAAGTATGTCTTCATGCATTGGAGGAAACGATGGTTCACTAAAATTAAGTGTTGTAGATAATAGTTATAATTATAATATTAATATTTCAGGGTTGAATTTTGGGCAAAGTTCTGGAATCATAGGACAGAACAAAACAGCTTTAGTCTCTGGTCTAGCTAAAGGAACTTACAGTGTTTGCTTTTCAGTAATTGGTCAAGCTGACTACGAGCAGTGCTTTGAAGTGGTGATTGGTGAACCTCTAGCTTTATCAGCGTTTATAGATGTGGATAATGATAAAAGAACCACGAGCATTCAATTAGCAGGTTCTAATAGTTATAACATAGAAGTGAATGGCGAAAGGTTTGAAGTGAAGAACAACAACTTTAACACGATTCTTCCAACAGGTCTGAGTATTATTAAGATAAGCACAAACCTAGACTGTCAAGGCGTGATAGAGAAAGAGATCTTTATCTCAGAAGACATTCATTATTATCCTAATCCAACACCAGGCGATGTGAGTGTTCATGTTTCTGGAGAAGACACTAGAGTTCTAGTGAGTGTGTTTAGTGAGAAGGGTGATTTGATTTATTCTAAAGAACAGCAAATTCAGGACTTCTCTAGAAAAACAAGTATTAATCTATCTAGACAAATTACAGGAACTTACATAGTGGTTATGCAAGGAACAACCGTTAGAAAAACATTTAAAATTATAAAAAAATAAGAGTTATTTAAATTTTAAATCACACTTATAAAGCCTTACGATTATAGTTAGTTACCATAACACTTACCATTAAACTTGTTTAACTAGTTTAGTGCCTTGTAAAGTTAAATGCAAAAAAAGCAATCATTAAAACATTTATTTTTTTCATATTATTTATTTTAGATAATTAATATACTTTTTTATAAACATACTTAATAGCATTTTTAATTCAGTGTAAGATTATGTAAATAAAAAACTTAAACAAAATAATTATAATTATCTATGCTAAATGTTAGTTGTTATCTTCTTATATTTAGTTTATAAAAACATTAATTCTGTTATTAATAATCGGTCAACTTATGTTTTTTTGGTTAGAGAGAATCTTTTATTTTTTAAATAAAAAATAATTAAAAATGAGAAATTTGGTTTTTATAAGTTCTTTAATTTTGTTTTTTGGTTGTAATACAAGTATATCTAAAATTGAAAAATTATCAGATATAGAATCCTTGCAACTTAAAACTTCTCTTGTAGATTTAAAAAACCAAAAAGTAGATTTATCATCTTATAAAGGAAAGAAAATCATTATTAATTATTGGGCCACATGGTGTAAGCCATGTATAACAGAAATGCCAGGAATAATAAGAGCTCAAGAAATTTTAAAAAATTACAATTACACTTTTTTGTTAATTTCTGATGAAAAAATTTCAAAAATATCTAAGTTTAAAAATGATAAAAAATATAATTTTAATTTTTTAAAATCTGTTGGATCAAATGAAACACTTGGAATCTATTCCTTACCTACAGCATATGTTTTTAATGAAAAAGGAACAAAAATTGAAACTTTTGTAGGGACGATTGTTTGGGATTCTGAGCAAATAATAAAAAAATTAAAAACATTGTAGTTTGAAGAAATTTATTATCACTTTAACTTTACTAACTATAATTTCCTGTACAACAAAAGAGGTTTTTGTAGATAATATTCCGTTTTTATATGGGAATAATAATGCACAACCTAATTTAACTTCCTCAAATGGTAACTTATCATTATCATGGATTTCATCAGAAAAAGATAATGCTGCCTCCCTACATTTTAGTCAGTATAAAAACGGGAAATGGATTAAACCACAAACAATTTCTAATGGTTCCAACTGGTTTGTTAATTGGGCTGATTTTCCAGCTCACGCAATCAATGAGGATTTAATAATCACTAGCCATCTAAAAAAATCGGCTTCAGGAACCTACACATACGATGTTATTTTAAATTTACAGAAATTATCTGGAGAAAAAATAAAAGAAGATTTTTTATTAAACACTGATGGAGTTGAAGCAGAACATGGTTTTGTTAGTATCATTCCTAATAATAATAAAGGGTTTTTTGTTACTTGGTTAGATGGTAGAAATACTTTAGAAAAAAAACTAGATGGACATCACAAACCAATGACAATTCGTTTTGCAGAAATTACTGATTTAGGAGATGTTATAAATGAAAGTGAACTTGATGCAGCGGCTTGCGATTGCTGCCAGACATCAATAGCGATGACTAACAATGGACCTATAGTTGTTTATAGAGATAGAAGTGAGAAAGAGGTTAGAGATATTTATACTATCAGAAATATAAATGGAGTTTGGGAAGAACCTACTCCGTTACATAACGATGGGTGGATAATAAATGGATGTCCTGTAAATGGTCCTAAAGTTGCTGTGAACTCAACGAATCTTGCCATTGCTTGGTTTACAGTGATTAATGATAATCCTTTAGTCAACGTTTCATTTTCAAAAACCAATGGTGATTCTTTTGGTATTCCACTCAAAATCAACGACCATGACGCTATAGGTAGGGTAGATGTTGCTTTTTTAAATAATGAGGAAGCCATAGTTAGTTATATGGAAGTTGATGACATTGGAACGTATTTGAGAATAAAAAAGGTTTCATCAAATGGAAAAATTTCTAAACCAGTTACGATATCTAAAATTGATGGAGGAAGAAATACTGGAGTTCCTCAATTAGAAATAATAAATAATGAGATTTTTATTGTTTGGACTATTTCTGTAGACGGAATGAATCAGTTAAAATCTATAAAATTAAGTTCTAAAAATATCTAGAATATCATCATTATTGATGAATTATTATTAATATAAAAATATATTGATATATTTAATCTTAAGCAAGACTTAAAATTTTGTGATTATGATTTAAAAATCACTTTTTGTAATAAAATTTTTTATTTTAATTATATACACCTTATGAAAATATCAATAAATTTCTTTTTAACATTTATAATTATTTTTTTTATTTCTTGTGGTAGTTCAAGTTCTGAAAGCGAAAATTCTGAAAAAATAAATAATGATTTCCCAAGTTATGTTGATTCTAATAATTTGAGAATTTTTGCAAGACAAGGTGTTTCAACAACATTTTTGAACAATGTTGGTTTAACCTATGATGAAATGTTTAAAGAAAACTCTAATATTGATCAATCAATGAGATCAAAATATCTTTCAATAAGTAAAGATGAGTACGTATATCAAAGAGTTGGAGTTGATGGCATGGTCAATGATTCTAATTTTGAAACTGGAACACCACCTAAACCTTATGACAATAATGCGACTGATTATATTTGGGAAATGAGTTCAGGGGGAGCAGATCAAATTGGAGAAGTAATCGAACACCTTTTACATACAATTACAAATGTTGTACTATACTTAACCTATTCGCAATGGGACTATAAAGATTCTTCTTCACCATTATATTTAGCGATGAAAGAAGCTGTTGATAAAGAAATTTATGATATTTCTAGTTATGAAGATTTAAAAAATGATGAAGATTATCAAAAAATTATAACTCAGGAATACGCTTATTGGTTGATTCTAGCTGAGTGGAATTATTATGAAATAACAGGCAAAAAAGCAAATGGAATAACTGGGAATGAAGAATTTAAAATTGGAACATCCTCTGAAATTCAAGCAGAGTTACCGTTGGGACATAAATTATATAAAGATTACGTTGATAAAATTTTATCAGTTCCTAATAAGGACAAAATCATATCATTGTTTCCATAATTAAACCACAACTATTTTTTGTTATTTCAAGACAATTATAACCTCACTATTATATATAAATAAATCATATAGAAAATAGATTCTATATGAATACCTACTAATAATGATTGTTCAGTTTTTTTTTGCCATTATATTTTAATTTATAATTTTCTGTTGAAATCTTTTACTATTTTTGTTTTATGAATAAATTTGCACTAATAGTAATATTTATATTAGCAAGTTGCAGTAGTTCTGACAAAGAATATGCTGCTCAAGAAGCTTCCTCTTTTAAAAGTGTTAACTATATAACCTTAACTAACGAATCAACAAATGGAGGGAGTCAAATAGGATATTTAAAGTCAGGTTTAGTCGAAGGAGATGTTGCGTTTTGTTTTTGTGATGTCACATGTTCTAGAGAAATAATCACTGTTTTTGAATTACAATATAATGAAGATTCCAACGATTTTAGGTTTAAAGACAAACCTTCAGACGCTTACACTACTCAAACCTCTAATAATTGGTGCACTAAGGTTAATTAAATTACTATTGTAAAATTTACTTTCCAATTAAAATAATTTTTTTTTGCCTTCCGTTGACGTATCTAAAACCATTTTTTTCAAAAACACCTGCTTCTTCTAGCATAATTCTAATTTCTTTTTTCCAATCTTCTATGTACGTTTTATTATTTAGTTCAATTGCGTAAACAGTATCAAAACTCATTGGAATATCACCATTAAAGGGAACTCCCTTTTGTGAATCCCACATCCCAAGAGTAGTTCCTGCGGAATGCCCAAAAGTCCCAAGTGGATGTGTGTAAATTTGGGGATTTAACCCTTCCTTTATTGCTAAACTTAAAGATGTTTTTAAAATTTCATTTCCTGTTTTATTTAATCCAAATTGATTCGTAAATATATCTTGAAGCCTGTTGGCCTCTTTTAATGCATTTGATAAAAATTCTGGAGCATCTTCTTCATCATTCTTTAAAACATAAGCAATTTGCTGGCAATCAGTGTTTAGAGTTAAGTATGTGATTCCAAAATCACAATGTACAAGATCCCCAGGTTGAATTATATCATATTTTGATTTACCGTCAAAATCGTAAAGATCACTTTCTTTATTTCTTTGCACATCTATTGTTGGGTGGAACCAAGTTTTAAGATTTAATTCTAAGACCCTTTCTCTCATCCACCAAACAACATCATCTGTTGTTGTTATCCCAGGTTTTATAACATTAGTTGAAAAAGCTTCTTTTATTATATTATGGGTAATACTAATTAGTTGAGTATAAATTTTTTTTTCTTTTTCAGTTCTAGTTTCAATCCATCTTATTCCTAATTTTTCTGCTGAAACAATTTTGTTTTGAATTTCCGTTGTCGCATTATTATAAAACAAATCAAAATCAGTTTTTGAAATACCATCAACTAACGAGAAGTTTTCAGAGAAGTTTAATCCAATTTTTTTAGGATTTTTTTTTAGTATATAATTATACAATGCTTCAAATTGATTAGGAGTTTTTTCTTTATCCCATATTGAAGGAATGTTTTCTCCAAAATTATATCTTGATATTGCTGCACTTTCAATTTTATTATTATCATAGTAAAATACTAGTATTGTTCTTCTTCTTGCATTTAGCCAAGTTGGTGGTAATAATGTTTTTATTATGGGGTCTTCATTATATTCTCTAGTTATAATCACCCACATATCAATTTCGGTTTCCTTCATGAGTTTAGGAAGTAAATTCTCAATTCTATCTTTTTGAATATCTTTTATGACATAGCTTCTATTTTTTAAATCTAAAATATTTTGAGAAAATGTAAATTGTGAAATAAGTAAAAGAAAAATTATATTTTTTATCATAATTAAATTTAAACAAATTAAAATACCAATAAGATATTTTTAAAATATTTAATCTTCTGTTCAAAATTTTTTTTGAGTTTTGATTGTACTAAGAATTGAGTTAAATTTAAAAATATGAAAAAATTCAATATTCTTTTTCTCTTGTTTACTATTTTACTACTATCAAATGAATGTTTAGGACAAAATACCAATACTGATAAAAAATACACCTTTAAAAGAGGAGATGATAACGGAATTGGAAAGTGGTATATGGGAAGAGAAATTGCCTATGTAATGGGGTTTGAAGGAATTGGTTGGCTAGAAAGATCAGATCGAGAAAAAGAAGAAAACGTTTCTAATTTGATTCAAAATATGAGGATTAAATCCAACGATACTATTGCAGATATTGGAGCTGGTTCTGGTTATCACGTATTTAGAATGGCCCCGTTAGCTGAAAGAGGGCAGGTGTATGCAGTAGATATTCAAAGTGAAATGTTGATGTCGATTGAAAAGACCAAAGAGTCTAGTAAAATCCGAAATGTTGAAACAATTCTAGGAAGTGAAAAAAGTATTTATTTACCTAAAAATTCAGTTGATAAAATTTTAATGGTTGACGTGTATCATGAGTTTAATTTTCCTGTAGAAATGATTGCTTCCATGAAAAATGCATTGAAGCCCAATGGACAGCTATTCTTAATCGAATATAGAGGGGAAGACTCAAAAGTTCCTATCAAAAAAATACACAAAATGACTGAAAAACAAGCTGTGAAAGAAATGGAAGCTGCTGGTTTTAAACTAAAGAAAAATATAGATAATCTTCCTTGGCAGCATTGTATGGTTTTTATAAAAAAATAAATTAAACAATTAGTGATGTTGTGTTTACTTTAAGTTGCTGAATTGACAGAAGCTAATTTAAAGTATAAGTACTCTAAATTGGTTTATTGGATATTACTTACGTTCCTATTTATTATCCAATACAGGAAGTCATATAGTTTAACCTGCGGATCGGTATGTTTGTATTTTTTCATTATATTGTAAATTCATTTAAAAAAAAATATGAAAAAAATAACATTTATTTTAATTGCACTTATTACATTTTCTGTTAGTGCACAGAAAAAAAAGAAAAATGGAACTGTATACGTAGATCATCCTGCTATTGAAATGGTTGAATCGTTTCAAAATGCGTGGGTAAGTGGTGATTTAGATAAAGCTAAATCATACTTAGAGGAGGATTTTAGAATATTTAATGGCGTTGGTTTAAACAAAGATGCCAAAGGATGGACTAAAGCTGGATTTGTTGGAAATATGACTTGGTGGGTTAATAACATGGATTATTTAAAAATTAAAAGAGCAGAGGGAGCTTATCCGGATGCAATTGAATATAAGGAAGGTAATCAGTTATGGGTTCAAACTTGGGATCATCTATATGGCGTTAATAAGGAAACAGGCGCAAAATTTGATGCTCCTATTCATAGACTTTATTTAGTTAGTTCAGATTCAAAAACAATTAAGGCTGTTCAAGAATATTCCAATGAGAATAGTTTTAGAAATGTTCGTGATTCTTATGATGAAAGAAAAAATGGTACTATTTATATTAATCATAAAAACATTAATTCTTTAAGAAAGGCAATGTATTCATTTGCAAATGGAGATGCAGAAAAAGCATACAGTTTCTTTCATGATGATGCAGTTTTTATTGATATAAATGAAACTAAAAACATGAGTAAGGATGAAATAATTGCTAGAGATCAAAAAATATTTTCAAATTGGACTCTAACTGGATTAGATGAATCTGGTTATCCAGATTATTTAGAATATGACTGGAGAGAAAGTAAAGTTGTTCAATCATGGTGGGATTTTAGAATGACAAGAAATTCAGATGGAAAAAAAGTTGTTCTTCCGGTCTTTTTTATAGATGACTTTGACAATGATGGTAAAATAACCAAAAGAAATGCATATTGGAACGGATCCTTATTGAAATAATTTTCAAATAGTAAAATTTAAATTTAAAAAAAAACCCACTTTATGTGGGTTTTTTTTTAATATCAAATAAAAGTTACTTTATCTTTTTAAGTTGAAAATGTAACAATTATATAAAACTATAGCCTTTAAAGGATAGTTATGTCGTGTTTACTATGGATTTATCTGAACTAAATAAAGAGATATGCCTAGGGTTAAATAAAAAACCATCCTTTTGGAAGGCTTATAAATTTATTTAGTAATAGACCATCCAGTTTGTCGTAGAATTAATTCATTTTCTGTCATATTACCAACATTTGAAACTTTACCATTTGGGTCAAATTCAAATCTAGTTAGTGTGATAGCTTCAGCTTCAAGACCTGAAACATCATCCAAAAACTTATTCCAAGTCTTTACGTAAACAATTCTTTGAGAAGCATCTGCCACAACCTCACGGATTTCATATTCTAGTGAATTTTCTCCCCAACTATCTGCATCAGCAATGGATATATTTTGTAATATTTGTTCTTTGGAATATGTTGGCTCTACGATACCTCTTTCAACAGTAATTGAAATTTCTTCACCCTCTCTCAAAATTGATGCAGTAACAGGGACACCTGGAGTTCCTCTGAAAGAAAGGCTACCATCATCAACTGATTCTTGTGTTACTAAAACATCATTTACTGAAAGGAACTTATCTCCAAGTTGAAGTGCAGATGATGCTGGACCATCTAGGATTACATTGGTAACTACCATTCCATCAGTTTCCATTGCATCAGCATTGAAATTAAATCCAAATCCAATATATCGAGCGCCAATGTTATATCCCTGGTCACTCATATTTTCTGTAACCATATTTAAAGCAGCGTCTTTGCTCTCATAGGTAGAAAGAACCCAGCTTTCAGCTAAAGTTGCAATTTCACTTGAGTCAGAAGTTGATGTACAGGATGCAAAAATCAAAGTTAGTGCAACTATAAAAGGGTTAATAATTTTTGTTTTCATTTTAATTTTTTTGGTTATTGTTATATTTAAATATAAATATAAATATTCTAATAAGTATGTTAATTAAACAATTATCTAAACCTTATTAATCTACTCCCTTTATGGATTAGCTGAAAAAAGATTTCACTTGCTTTGTATGTGATAAAATAAATGACACAATGGCCACAACAATTCCACCATCTACACCCACAGGAAATGCAATAAGAAGATTAATAAAAAAGATAGCTCTAAATGCAAAAAACTTTTTGTTGAGGATGCAGTACACTAATGCTCCAAAAGAAATAATATATGCTATTCCTGTATAAATAACATGCATTGGCACTACGTCCATTTCAATTTTATTGTTCGTAACCAAGAAATACACCAAAAAAGGCAAAAACATCATCAAAGCATTGAGAATAAAAATGATCCTTAGTTGGATCGGATTTTTTGCTTGTTTAGCTTTTGTAATCATAATAAATCTTATTTGTTTCTTCTACTCGTACAATAATAAAAATATAAGTTTTTTTACAATTTAAATATAATAATTGCTTTATTAGAAGATATCAGATTATTAACTATTTTAACAGAAATTAATTAAAAAATAAATAATGAAAAAATCAATCTTAATCTTATTAATTACTGTCTTTACTTACTCTTGTAATCCAACTCAACAAACTGAGCCAACTCTTAATCCGATAGGTCATGAAATTTCTGACGATGGAACTAAAATTGCTCTATATGGTGGATCAATGTCCACTGTTGAAGTTTGGGAAAATTATATTACTGCTCATAACGCAGGGGATGTAGAAGCTATTCGTATTATGAACGCTGAAGAAAACTTCAAAGTTACTGGCCCAACAGGTGAAGTTTTTGATGGTTCTGATGCACATGTTGAATTTTTAACTTCATGGTTTGTAGAAAATACTCCTAAATGGAAAACGAACTACATAATTGCAAATGAGTATACCGATAAAGATGGTAAATTACAGCAATGGGTTACTTCAGGACATGATTTGACTTTAAATGTTGAAGGAAATGAAGTTAAAGCTATGCAAGTTCATGATGCTTTAATTGTCAATGGTAAAGTTCAGATGTTTTACGTTTATGAAAGGGTCGCGCCAACTGTAGAATAATTAAGCCAAATCTTACTTCAAATATTCTAAAAAAAAACCCTCATTAATCTGAGGGTTTTTTTTATTCAATAGTCTTTTGGGGCGTCTACTTATCTTTAAGCTTCTACAGACATATAATTATCAAAATGATACACTTACCTAGTTAGAGTAAAAAAACTCAGCAAAACACCATCCGTGTATAAAAAACCGATCTTACTAAAGTATCGGCTATTAATAATTATTATATTTATATTAAATTTTTTAGTAGTTCTGGATATAAAATAATCATATAATTTTAAAAATAAAAATCATAATCTCTTGTTTATTAAGTTTTTATAGTTTTATAAACTAAGAATAAGTGAGTAGTGATTCCATTAAATATTTATATATTTTAATTGTATTATTATTATTGTTATTATTAAATAGAACTACTTTATTAACCATTTAATTGATTTAAATATAGTTTTTATTAAACTATATTTTTATTTCACTAAATTGAATCTTTCTAAAATGAAAAATATTTGTTACTCATTTTAGATATAATATGTTTAATAAAACTCTTTTTCAACTCTTATTTATACTAATTCCCTTTGTTGGGTTTTCTCAAAATGTAACAGTTACAGCTGACAAGACAACTATGTCAGAAATCCAAACTACTACATATACTGCGACTCTTTCTGCTGTTAGTTCAAGTATAGTCACAGTTAACTTAAGTCTTGGTGGAACCGCAAAAAATGACATAGATTTCACAACGGCCTTTACCTCAAAAGTAGGCTCAACGGTAGCTGGAGCGAGTGGATCTAGTGGAACTGGAACTGATAAATTACATAATCCATATGGTATTCATGTGGATTCTTCAGGTAATATTTATGTAGCGGACTACTCTAACCACCGAGTGATGAAATGGGCTCCTGGCGCAACATCGGGAACAGTTGTGGCTGGGACAGGGACTAGTGGCGCAGGAACCAATCAATTATCTGTCCCTCGTGATGTTTACGTAGATAGTTCAGGGAACATTTATGTAGCAGATAGTGGTAATCACCGAGTTATGAAATGGACACCTGGAGCAACCCAGGGAACTTTAGTTGCTGGAGGAAATGGACAAGGCTCAGCAGTCAATCAATTTAGTTATTCTAGTGGAATTCAAGTGGATAGTTCAGGAAACATTTATGTAGAAGATCAAAACAATCATCGAGTTATGAAATGGGGCCCTGGTGATACATCGGGAACTGTAGTTGCTGGAGGAAATGGACAAGGTTCTGCTACAAATAAATTACCCTATCCAAGAGGAATTCATGTGGATTCCTCAGGAAATATTTATGTAGCAGATCAATCCAATCATCGAGTTATGAAATGGGCTCCAGCAGCTTCTTCAGGAACTATAGTTGCTGGAGGAAATGGATCTGGTAGTGCTACTAATCGATTATCTCCAAGTGGAATTCACGTAGATTCCTCAGAAAATATTTATGTTACTGATGCTGGTAATCAACGAGTAATGAAATGGGTTTCTGATTCAACTCAAGGAATATTAGTAGCTGGAGGTAATGGACAAGGATCAAATAATAATCAATTTAAGAATCCAAAAGGAATCTTTGTTGATTCTTCAGGAAATATTTATGTAGCAGACACTGAAAATTACAGAATTCAAAAATTTCAGGTTGCTCCACAAATCACTATTGCTGCAGGTGCAACTACAGGAATTCTTACTATTTCTGGAATTTCTGATCCAACAGACGAATTAGATAAGACAATTATATTAACACCTACAACTGCAGTTAATGCCACTCTCACCTCCACAGCAGCTTTAAATTTAGCACTAACTGACAACGACGATCCACCAACGGTTACCTTTGCATTAAGTGCTTCAAGTATTGAAGAAAATTCTTCAACTGATGTGACTTTAACAGCGACTTTATCAGTTGCTAGTGAAAAAGCTATTAGCATTCCCTATACCATAAGTGGAACGGCTACTATTAATGATGAGTACACCATTAGTGCCAGTCCAATCAATATAGCTGCAGGAGCTACAACAGGAACTGTTACTATTTCAACAAATGGAAAAAATGATACGGATGTTGAGCCTATAGAAACTATTATTTTAACATTTGGAACGCTTGTCAATGCTACAACAGAACAAACTCCGTTGACTATTAACCTAATAAGTGATGATAATACTAGTGTTAGTGGTATCACTTTGGACCAGACTACTATTGCAGAGAATGGGGGAGTAGGTATAATTACCGCAACCATTAGCGCAGCACATTCAAAACCAGTTACTATACCTTTAACTGTCACAGGAACTGCCTCTCTTGGCGTGGATTATTCCACTGCTTTTATTTCTAAAGTAGCTTCCACTGTTGCTGGAACTGGAACACAAGGATCAGGAAATAATCAACTAAATTACCCCCTGGGTATGGATGTAGATGCTTCAGGAAATATTTATATAGCAGATTACAGTAACCAAAGAGTAATGAAATGGGCACCTGGAGCAACTTCAGGTACTGTGTTGATGTCTGGTTTTCGTCCTTCTAAAATTCATGTGGATGCTTCAGGAAATGTTTATGCATTAAGTCAAAATAACCATAGAGTCAGTAAATGGAAATTGAGTGACTCTTCAACTAGTATTGTTGCAGGAACAGGTTCATATGGAACAGGGAATGATAAGCTAAATAATCCATCTGATTTTCATGTCGATTCTTCAGGTAATATTTATGTAGCGGACTACTCTAATCAACGAGTAATGAAATGGGAACCTGGTGATGCATCGGGAACAATAGTCGCTGGAACTGGAACATCTGGTGCAGGAACGGATCAATTATATAATCCTCAAGATATTCATGTCGATTCTTCAGGAAATATTTATATAGCAGATCAAGGTAATCACCGGGTCATGAAATGGGCATCCGGCGCTTCAACTGGAACTGTAGTTGCTGGAACTGGAACTTATGGTTCAGGGAACAATCAATTGTATAATCCTAATAAAATTGATGTCGATTCTTCAGGAAATATTTATGTATCGGATTCTCAAAATCATCGTGTTATGAAATGGGGCACTACTTACTTAGATGGTGGAACTGTTGTAGCAGGAACTGGCTCACGAGGTTCAGGAAATACTCAGTTAAATTATCCCTCTGAAATACATGTGGATGCTAATGGCACTTTATACGTGTTGGATGCAAATAATCACCGAGTGATGAAATGGGCTTCGGGCGCTTTATTAGGAGAGAAGGTTTCAGGAACAGGAACAGCTGGCTCTGGAAATGATCAGTTAAGTAGCCCTCAAGGTTTTGGTTTGGATCCTAATGGCAATATTTATGTTTCAGATTCAAATAATCATAGAATTCAAAGAGTTCAAATTGCCCCACAACTTACCGTAGCTGCAGGAGCAACCACAGGAACTCTTACTTTAACAGCGATTAATGACAGCAGTTTTGAAGATAATGAAACCATAATAGTCACTCCAAGCACCTCTCCAACTAATGCTACTAGTTCTATATCATCTGCTTCAACTATAACCATTACAGATAACGACGATCCACCATCAGTTACTTTTACACTTAGTGCAGATAGTATTGAAGAAAACTCTTCAACTGATGTTACTTTAACTGCGACTTTGTCTGTAGCTAGCGGACAAGATGTTTCTATTCCTTACACCATGAGTGGAACAGCTACAGTTACAGATGAGTACACCATCACAGCTAGTCCAATCAATATAGCTGCAGGAGCAACAACTGGTACAGTTACTATTTCCACAAATGGAAAAGACGATTCGACTGTAGAACCAATAGAAACAATTATTCTAACTTTTGGAACTCTGGTCAATGCTACAACCAGTGCTACGGATTTTACTGTAAACCTTATAAGTGATGATAACCCAAGTGTAAGTAGTGTTACTGTAGATAAAACTACAATTGCAGAAGATGGTGGTACAGCAGTGATTACAGCCACCATAAATAAAGTACATTCAAAAGATGTAACTATTCCACTTACTGTTACAGGAACAACAACTTTAGACTCACTAAGTCGAGAATCCTACGATATAGATTATTCAACAATTTTCACTACTAAAACTATTACTAAAAATGCATCAACAGTTGCTGGAGGGAATTCAGCATTTGGTTGGACTCAAAATTCTAGTACAGCTTTGAATGAATTATATAGACCAGAGGGAATTTATGTTGATTCAAATCAAAATATCTATGTAGCAGACACCTGGAACAATCGAGTTGTAAAATGGGAGCCTGGTAAATCTGAGGGTGTAATAGTGGCTGGTGGAAATGGGGAAAGTTTAAACAATAATGCACTCTATAGTCCTACAGGAATTCATGTTGACTCTTCTGGAAATATTTACATAGCTGATCAAGCCCATCACAGAGTTATGAAATGGAATTCAGGTGAAAGCACAGGTGTTTTAATTGCTGGATCTTCAGGAATTTCGGGAGATGCAACTAATCAATTAAATGAGCCTTATGATGTTCATGTTGATTCCTCAGGGAGTTTATATATTTCTGATTATAGTAACAACAGAGTGATGAAATGGGACTCTGGAGCAACAGAGGGAGTAGTTGTTGCTGGTGGAAATGGTCAAGGAGATGCAACTAATCAATTAAATCATCCTAAAGGAATTGATGTAGATTCTTCTGGAAATATTTATGTTGCGGATTATTACAATGATAGAATAGTAAAATGGGCAGCAGGAGCTAGTGAAGGGGTAATTGTAGCTACTGGCTTTACCTACCCAAATGATGTATTTGTTGATTCATTTGGAGATTTTTATGTTTCAGATCTTAATAATCATCGTGTTTCAAAAAGAAGGTGGTTTCCAAATGGACAATCTGGTAATGTTATTGCAGGAGGGAATGGAAATGGTTCAGCTGCTAATCAACTAAGTTCCTCCTCAGATGTTTTTTTAGATAAATATGACAATATATATGTATTAGACAGTGGAAATCACAGAGTTCAAAAAATTCAAGTAACTCCACAAATCACTATACCAGCTGGTTCACTTACTGGTACAGTAACATTTAAAGCACTAAGCGACACTAGATATGAGTTAGATGAAACAATCATAGTAATTCCAAGCACCTCTCCAACCAATGCTACTAGTTCTATTTCAACAGCTTCTACAATCACCATTACAGATGATGACGATCCACCAACTGTTACTTTTACACTTAGTTCAGATAGTATTTCTGAAGGATCTAACACAGAGGTTACCTTAACGGCTAGTTTGTCTGCTGCTAGTGGAAAAAATATTGAAATACCATATACTGTAAGTGGAACAGCTACAATTACAGATGAGTATACTATTACAGATTCACCTATAACCATTGCTGCAGGTCAAACAACAGGAACGGTTACAATTTCTACAAATGGATTAGATGACACGGATATTGAGGTTTTAGAAACAATTATACTCAATTTTGGAACGCTAACTAACGCAACAACTAGCACTACGGATATTACTTTAAATTTAATAAGTGATGACAAACCTATTGTATCATTTTCTTATGATCCTTTAACTTTAAATGAAAGTGGAGGAACAAGTGTCATAACGGCTACTGCCAGTGCAGAACATTCAAAAAATATTACTGTTAATTTATCTTTTAATGGAACTGCTACTTATGGAACTGATTATTCAACTATATCAAAGGTTTATTCAACAAACTCAAATTATATAAATTTTAATGGTAAGGGAGGTGCTTTAAATCAATATCAAACTGCTATTAATGGAATATTTATCGATTCTAATAATAATGTTTATATGAGTGATTATAGTAATCAAAGAATTGTAAAATGGGCTCCTGGTGCTTCTCAAGGAGTAATCGTTGCTGGGGGAAATGGTGCAGGATCAGCTACTAATCAAATTACTTTGCCAACAGGCTTGTTTGTAGATGCTGATTTTAATTTATTTGTGATGGATGAGGGCAATAATCGTATCACAAAGTGGGCACCTGGTGCAATTGAAGGTGAAATAGTAGCTGGTGGAAATGGAACTGGAGATGCTCTTAATCAATTTAATAATCCTCAATCATTTACAATGGATAACAATGGAGCATTCTACATTCCTGACCTAGCCAACCATAGAATATTAAAGTGGGAATTAGGCGCTTCAGAAGGAACTGTAGTGGCTGGGGGTAATGGTAAGGGAGATGCTTTAAATCAGTTAAAGTGGCCAATGGATGTTCAAGTAGATGAAAAAGGAGATCTATTTATTGCAGACACTTATAATTATAGAATTATTAAATGGGAAGTTGGAGCTACTGAGGGAACTGTAATTAGTTCTTTAGGAACTACAAGTTTGATTAAGGATGGTGATAATATATATTTTCTGGGAACTCATGGAATTAAAAAGATGATAATAGGTGAAAATTCAAGCGTTTACATTTCAGGAGGAGATATATCAGGATCTGGAGATAATCAATATAACACTCCTTGGTTTATTAGAAAAAACAACTTTGGCGATTTATTTATTGTAGATTCTGGAAATGATATGAGGATTCAAAAAGTATCTTTAGTTAATCAAATAGAAATAGAAGCAGGTTCTAAAACAGGAACATTTACTGTAACTGCTATAGATGACACTCTTTACGATGAGGGGGATGAAACCATTATTATTACTCATAGTGATATTACAAACGCAACCTTGGCATCTACAGATCCAACAACTCTTACAATTACAAATGTAAATTATCCTCCTTTAGCTTATAATATCTCAGCATCTACACCAATTAATACTGATGCAACTATCTCTTTAATAGGTGGTGATCAAGATTTTGATTCATTAACATATTCAATTGTTTCTAATCCAAGTGATGGAACCGCTACTTTAAGTGGTGATGTGGTCACTTACACCCCAACTACGGATTATATTGGTAATGATACTTTTACATTTAAAGTAAATGATGGTGGGACTGACAGTGAAATAAAAACAGTTTCTATAAAAGTCTTTCAAGGGTGGTTAGGTGAAAAAAATAAGCATTTAGATATTGCAACTAAATCATACTCTTCATTAAGTGGAGATGGAAAGACAGTTGCCTTTATTGATTATAAAAATTTTGTTGTAAAAACTTATAAGAATGTTGATGAGACTTTTTCTCAAGTAGGAGACTCTATTGTTATTGTAGATCAGCAAGGGGTAGGAGACTGGGGAAGCGCAAGAACTGTTTCTCTAAATTATGATGGAACTATATTTGCCATTGGAATTCCAACTGACGATACTGAAGGTCAAAATTATGGAAGAACACGTGTCTACCAATTAATTAATGGAGCTTGGACTGAGTTAGGAACAGGTATTGGTAGAGGGACTGATTCTCAAAAGCCTGAATCAGTTTCCTTAAGTAACGATGGAAAAACAGTTGCTATTGGACAATATCAACAGGGAAATTCATTTAAAGGCGACACAAGAATTTATAATTGGGATGGTAGTGATTGGAATAAAATTGGAGAATCTATAATTGGAGAAGTTAGTACAGATTTTTCGGGGTGTAGTGTTTCTCTAAGCTCAAATGGAAAAATTGTAGCTATAGGTGCGAGATTAAATAATGGAGATTTCGAATACAGTGAAAATACTGGAGCTGGAACTGTTAGAATTTATGAATTTAAAGAGAATACCGGCTGGACTAAGCTTGGAGACAATATTAACGGAGAAGGAGAAAAGGATTGGTCAGGATATAGTATTTCTCTAAATTCTAAGGGAAATAGAGTTGCAGTTGGTGCACCATTTAATAATAATGCTAATGGAGAATATGCTGGTCATGTAAGAGTTTATGAATATGCTAATTCTACTTGGACTCAATTAGGAACGGATATTGACGGAGAAATTGAAACTGGTCAATTTGGTGGAAGTGTCTCTCTAAGTGGAGATGGGAATATTCTTGCAGCTTATGCTGCTAATTCAACTACGACAAATACAGTGGGTGCCATAAAAATATACCAATTAAAAAACGACAATTGGTCACAAACTGGTGCTGATTTAATTGGAGAAAGTTTACCATTTGGATCATCTATTTCATTAAGTGAAGACGGAACAGTTCTTTCAGAGGGAAGTGGAACAGCTCATAGATTAACACAAGATCAAAGTTCACAATCAACAGTTTCCTTTGCTTTTAGTGGTGAAAGTATTTCAGAGGGATCTAATATTGATGTGACTTTAAAAGCTACATTATCACATACCTTGGGATCTGACATCACAATCCCTTACACTTTAAGTGGAACAGCAGATTCTAGTGAATATAGTATTACAGAAAGTCCTATTATGATAACTGCAGGATCGACTCAAGGCACTGCTACTATTAAAACAAAAGATTTTGAAGATACAGATGTGGAGCTCACTGAAACGATTGTTATTACTTTTGGAGATATAATAAATACCACAACATCTACAACTGATGTTACTCTAAATCTAATTGATAATGACAAACCTAGTGTGGCTTTATCTTTTGACTCAACTTCTTTAAGTGAAGGTGGAGGAAGTACAATAATAACAGCTACTCAATCCGATTTAACTTCTAACGAAACTAATGTAGAGCTGGTGTTTTCAGGTTCAGCTTTATTAAATACCGATTATAAAATAAGTGCACAACTTGAAGATTTAAAAGAAACTATTTTTGGAAATAAATATAAGGGCCCTTATAATGGAAACATTAGATATGGTTCAGGAAGTAAATTAAATGAGTTGTATTTACCAGCTAGTTTATATGTAGATTCCTCAGGTAATGTTTACGTTTCTGATTCGGGAAATAATCGAGTAATTAAGTTCGCTCCTGGAGTAGCTGAGGGAGTAGTTGTTGCGGGAGGAAATGGTGAAGGATCAGCTTTAAATCAATTAAATGGTCCAGGTGGTTTATTTGTTGATTCTTTAGGAGATATTTATATTGTAGATGGAGGAAATTATCGAGTTGTGAAATGGGAGTCCGGAGCAACTGAAGGAGTAGTTGTTGCTGGTGGAAATGGTCGAGGATCTGAGTTAAATAAGTTCTCTGCACCTTGGGGAATTTACTTAGATTCTTCAAAAAATATTTATGTAACAGATGATTTTAATAATCGAGTCATGAAATGGGCACCAGGTGCAACTGAAGGAAAAGTTGTTGCTGGTGGTAACGGAGACGGTTCCGCATTAAATCAATTAATTGGTGCTGGGGGTTTATTTGTTGATTCTTCCGAAAATATTTATGTGTGTGATATGCAGAATAATCGAGTTATGAAATGGGCACCAGGTGCAAATCAGGGAGTTGTATTAGCCGGTGGAAATGGACAAGGATCAGGATTAAATCAATTAAATTTTCCTTTTGATATTAGTTTAGATTCTTTAGAAAATATTTACATAGCAGATTGGCTTAATAATCGTGTTATGAAATGGGCACCTGGAGCTAACGAAGGGGTTGTTGTTGCAGGGGGAAATGGACGTGGTTCTGAATCAAGCCAGTTAAATAGACCAACAGCGGTTCATTTTGACTCTTATGGAAAATTATATATAGCTGATTCTAACAACCATCGTATTCAAAAATATGGTAGTGCTTACAGGATTAAAATCCCAGCTGGATCAACTACAGGAATTATGACAGTCACTGGAATTGCAGATGATGTAATTGATGAGGGAGAGGAAACGATTGTTATTACTCCAATGAACCCATCCAATGCTATATTATCTTCTACAGAACCTACAACCTTAACGATTACTAACCCTGTTGCTATAGCACAAACAGTGACTGCTACTGAGCAAACCGATACAACTATAACCCTTACTGGAACAGATCCAGGAAATGATAACCTTACCTATAAAGTATTCACAATTCCAGAAAACGGGGAGTTAAAAGATCCAGGAAACAGCAATGAGCTAGTTACAGCTGGAACGGTAATTTTTGGAACCGAACTAACCTATAGAAGTAATTCTGATACAGCTATTTCTGATAGTTTATCATTTAAAGTTAATAACAGTGCACCAGCAACAGTATCCATTACAATAAACCCTGTAAATGACACACCTATTTCATTAAATATTTCTTCTGCTACCATTACAAATACCAACACGATTATTCCTTTGATTGGAAAAGATGTGGATTACGATGAGTTGACTTACCTTATTGAGTCTTTACCACAATATGGATTATTACAAGACAGTGGAGCGGATATTGCAGCGACCGATCTTCCTAAAACATTGACTCAAAATGAACTTACTTACGTTCCAAATGAAGATTATAATGGTGACGACTCTTTTACTTATAAGGTGAGTGATGGAATTTTAGACTCTCAGGTTTCTAAAGTTACTATTAAAGTAGCGGAAGGGTATTTAGAAGATCAAACTAAATTAGGTTTAGATCTTGATGGGGAGAAGGGTGATAAACAAGGTCAGAGTATTTCGTTTAATGAAGACGCTACTATTATGGCTGTTGGTGCCAACGATCACGACAATAAAAAAGGAACCGTTAGGGTTTATCAGAGGGATTTAGTGCTCAATCAATGGATTCAAATAGGAGAAGATATAGATGGAAAAGAGGTTAATGACAACCAAGGATTCTCTGTGTCTCTTTCAGCAGGTGGGTATACTTTAGCAGTAGGAGCAACGGGTCACAGTTTTAATACAGGTGCGGTTCGAGTTTATAAATACTCTTTTTCTTCATGGACTCAAATAGGGAGGGACCTAGAGGGTAATAGTCCTGATGATTATCAAGGAAGTTCTGTTTCCTTGTCTAAGCATGGAGATATTCTTGCTGTTGGGGCCTATGGTCACAACAACAATCAAGGAAAGGTTAGGATTTATCAAAAGAGAGGCAACAATTGGGGACAAATGGCAGTAAAATTAAATGGAGAACTTACAAATGAAATCGCATTGGGATCTGTAAACGATTACCATGGTAGTTCTGTTTCCTTGTCAGGAAATGGACTCACTCTGGCTATTGGTGCAACTGGTGTGAACAGCAATACTGGAGCTGTTAGAGTTTATAAGTACGATTCTTTTTCTTGGAGACAAGCTGGTGATGAGATTCTTGGAACAGACTCAGAGGATTACCATGGAAACTCTATTTCAATATCTGCTAGTGGAACTACTTTGGCTGTTGGTGCTTGGGGTCATGATAATAAAAGAGGAACGGCCCGAGTTTATAGGTTTAGTTCTTCTTCGTGGAGCCAGGTTGGGGAAGATTTAGATGGTAAAGCAGAGAACGATTACCAAGGAAGATCCGTATCTCTTTCTAGCAATGGACTTACCCTTGCTGTTGGAGCTTATGGTCATCAGAATAATAAAGGAACAGTTAGAATATACAACATACCCCCTGAGAAAACAGGAGCTGCTAGAGGATCCATTACTTTAAACAGTCAAAAGACATGGACTCAAATAGGAAACGATATTGATGGAGAAGGATCTGAGGGTAATTACAATTCTTCTGGTCAGAGATCATCGACAACATTAGAAGGTGGAGAAGGGGACAAGCAAGGTTACTCCGTATCGATATCTAGTAATGGAATAACTCTTGGAGTTGGTGCTCTAGGTCATGACAACAACAAGGGAACTATTAGAGCTTATAGCTTGGTGAACGAAACCCCTATAGCTAACTCTCAAAGCGTAACTACCATTGAGGATATTTCTTTAGAAATAACGCTTGTTGGAAACGATATTGAAAGCAAAACACTTGTTTACTCTATAGTTGATAACCCTAGCAGTGGAACCATTAGTCTTGATGGTAATAAAGCTACTTATGTTCCTTCTGAAGGATTCTTTGGATCGGATAGCTTTACATTTAAAGTAAACGATGGAACAGTTGATAGTGAAAAAGGAACTATTTCTATTACTGTAACAAGCAATGATTTAGATGGTGATGGGGTACTGAACGATGTGGATGAATGTCCTAATACACCTGAGGGAGATGTTGTAGATCTTAAAGGGTGTACAGTATTCAATTTACCAGCTAACAACAACAAGGTTTCTGTGATTAGTGCTACTTGTATAGGTACGACTGATGGAT
>Ga0209482_1000408_pt1 | contig 37151 bp, 37 predicted proteins | sample CoawatmetaG10DNA_FD_187512 | JGI IMG/M metagenome (GOLD analysis project Ga0209482, IMG submission 187512) | Marine microbial communities from the West Antarctic Peninsula - Coastal water metaG104-DNA (SPAdes) (version 2) | ecosystem: Environmental > Aquatic > Marine > Coastal ...
ATATCGATTGTATCCTATATTGCATTAATTTCTCTGTATAAACCATTTTCTTATGCTAGTTTAAAATTGGAGTTTCTAAAAAATGATTAAAAAAACAGTTTTATCAGGAGTTCAGCCTACTGGAGATCTACATCTTGGTAATTATTTAGGTGCCATTAAAAATTTTGCAATGATGCAAAATGAAAATGACTGCTTATTCTGTGTTGTAGATCTTCATGCAATAACCATTTTTCAAGATCCAAAAGAACTTCGAAATAATACTTACGAAGTCACTGCAGCATATTTAGCCAGTGGCATTGACCCTTTAAAAAGTATAATCTTTAATCAAAGTCAAGTTACAGGACACGCTGAATTAGCGTGGATCTTAAATTGTATATGTAGAATGGGTTGGTTGAATAGAATGACTCAATTTAAGGAAAAATCAGGAAAAAATTCTGAAAATGTAAGTTCAGGTTTATTTACATATCCAACGTTAATGGCAGCAGACATACTTTTATACAAGGCAACCCATGTGCCTGTCGGTAGTGATCAAAAGCAACATTTAGAATTAACAAGAGATATTGCCCAAAAGTTTAATAATGACTATAAATCGCCTGATTTTTTCCCTCTACCAGATCCATATATTGAAAAAGAAATTTCAAGGATAATGTCTTTAAGGAACGGTATTTCAAAAATGAGTAAATCTGACGTATCTGACTATTCTAGAATTAATCTTAAAGATGATAAAGATACTATAGTTAAAAAAATTAAAAAATCTAAAACTGCAGATTCACCAATGCCATCTTCGCAAGCAAAAGTTGCTGAGATGCCAGAAGTGAATAATTTGTTAAATATTTTTGTTGGGGTTACAAGCTTTACAAAACAAGAACTTATTTCTAAATATGAAGGTCAAAACTTTTCAAATTTTAAAAATGATTTATCAGATGCATTGATTGAAAAAATTGCACCAATTGGAGACGAAATTAAAAAACTAATGAAAGACAAAAGTTATTTAAATCAAGTTATGCAAGAGGGTAGTGATAAGGCAAGAAGTAAATCTGACATAGTTTTAAAAGAAGTTTATGATATAATTGGATTTGTAAAACCATGAGTCACAGATCAAAATTCTTAGTTATTATTGATGAATCAGTAGAAGTAAATGTAGCTGTGCAGTTTGCGTCCCGCCGTGCATCAAATACAAAAGGAGGTTTAGTTCTATTAAGTGTAATAGAGCATGCAGATACTCAGCAATGGAAAGCAGTAGAGGATATTATTCAGCAAGAGGCACGGATAGAAGTAGAAAAAAAATTACAAGAATGGTCTGAAGTAGCGTTTAATATATCAGGACAAACTCCTGAAGTAGCTATCAAAGAAGGCGTAATTAGTGAGGAAATAATCAAGTTCTTAAATGAAGATAATAAAGTAAGATTCTTAGTTTTAGCTGCTTCAGATGGAGATAACCCTGGACCATTAGTTTCTCTACTGGCAGGGCAAAGATCTGGGAAATTACCAATTCCTATTGTTGTGATTCCTGGTGGCTTATCTAGCAAAGAAATTGATGATTTGGCCTCAAGAGCGCAATAAAAATATTAAACTAAATCAATAACTTATAATTTTTTTCACTGTATTAGTTCTATTTGGTACATTTCTAAAATATACATCAGAAATAACCTTTTAAATTATGTTCATACAAACAGAATCCACTCCAAATCCAAATTCACTAAAGTTTATTTTGGAACAAGAAATTACAAAAAATCAAACTTTTGAGTTTAACTCATTAGAAGATTGTGTGAATTCAGAGCTTGCTGCACAATTATTCAATATTGATGGCATTGAATCAATATTTTTTGGACTAAATTTTATCAGTATTAATAAAAATAAATATGAATGGGATCAACTTAAAGCTCCAATATTAACAAAAATTGCAGACTTTCTTAGTTCAGGAAAATCAGTAATTAAAGAGAATAATTTAAATGAAATAAGTAATAATAGCACAGAATTTGATCCTGAAGATAAAGAGGTGGTTTCACAGATACAGGAACTATTAGATTCAAAAATTAAACCTGCAGTTGCACAAGATGGAGGAGATATAGAATTTAAAAAATTTCATAACGGCATTGTATATTTAGCTCTTCAAGGAAGTTGTGCGGGGTGTCCTAGTTCAACTATGACTTTGAAATCAGGAATAGAAAATCTACTTAAGCACTATGTTAGAGAAGTTCAATCGGTAGAACAATATATATAAAGATATGGTTATTTTTATAAAAAAATTATTAAATAATAATAATTCAATCTATCGTTTAGGATATATATTTTATGGTGCGTCAGTAGTATTGATGTCAATTATGATTATGATGACCTACTACTTAAATTTATATAAATCTGATTACACATATTTACATGATAGTTCAGAGAAAATAAATTCAATTAATGAAGAAAATTTTTATAATGATAGCTCAAGAGTAGCTAACTATAATTTAACAGATGAAATAGAAAACCAAACCAAAGAAATAAATAAAAAATTTACTACTGTGGACTTAAAAATAATGTTTACAAAATATGCGTACACTATTGAGTCTGTCAGAAAGAATAAATTAGTTCCAGATATATCAATTAATAAATTTCCAAAGGATTTTACTTCAATAAAATCTACGAATGACAAGAAATCCTTATTTATAAAATCTTTACTTCCACTAATTATTAAAGAAAATAACAAAATTTTGTTGACTAATAATCGAATTAAAAAAATTCACAACAGTACTTTTAAATACTTATCCAAAGACAACGCATTATGGCTAAAAAAACAGTTTAAAAAATATAAGGTCTCAAGTCATGACATTAATGATTTATTAATTAAGGTGGATACAATTCCAGTATCAATTGCTTTAGCGCAAGCAGCGATTGAAAGTGGGTGGGGAACATCACGGTTTGTGATCGAAGGCAATGCTTTATTTGGTCAATGGAGCTGGTTTAAAGGAAGTGGAATAGTGCCAGAAGACAGAGATTCAAAAGAGACATACGAAATAAAATCTTTTGAAAGCCTGGGGCGATCAGTAGCCGCATACATGAAAAACTTGAATACCAATAATAACTATTCTGAATTCAGAGTAGTAAGAGGCAATTACAAAGAGAATAGTAATGTAATCAATTCAATTAAACTTTTAAAATATCTGTCAAGTTATGCTGAAAATTCTCAGTATTCAAAAATTTTAGAAAAAATTATTGTGAAAAACAATTTACAAGAATTTGATGAAGCTAAAATCTATAGACTTCCATATAAAGTTGCGAATTTAATCTCTAATTAATTGTAAACTGGTGTCCAAACCAAAGCCAATCCTCACCTTTTTTAGCTGTGCAATTTATTCTACCTCTGCCAATTAAAAAAAATTCATTTAGATTTAAAGTAACTGTATTATCTTGATCTACCTCTAAATTAACTTTATTCCATTTGCCGCCACTATTAGAAAAACAATTTAATTGGCTTTTATCAATTTTAGATATTAGATCAAATTGAATTTTCGGCTTCCTATACTCTGTTAATAATATCTTATTTGGTAAAAAGTTTTTTATAATTAAGGGCTTAGTATTTGCAGAAAAAATAAATCTATCTATTTTTCCATAATTCTCATTTAAAGCAAATCTTGGCATGTAATATTGATTTGTATCCTTGTGTATTACACCGGAATGCTGACCAAAAGCATATTCGATATTAAGCTCTTTTAGTAAATCAATAATTTCATTGCTAGCCTCGCCATAAGGATACGCAAAAACTTTTGGAGAAATATTAAGCTCTCTCTTGATAGCATTAATTGATGAAATTAGATCATCTTTGATATAAGAAACATCATGTAAAGGCATATGCATATGTGATGCGCTATGAAGCGCAACAGATCCACCTTCATTTATAAACTTCCTTAAATTATCCCAACTCATATAATTCCAGTGAGATTCGTCAATTACATCTGTGGAAACAAATAATGTTATTGGAATTTTATACTTTTTGAAAATGGGCCAACCATTTTTAAAAAAAGATAAAAATGCATCGTCAACTGTAAAGCCTATTGTTTTTGGTAAAAATAATTTCCCCCTATTTTTTTTTTCTAAAATATCATCAATAGTTTCAATATTAAAATCATTATTAATTAAATAGATTAAATGTTTTTCTAGTTGCTCTATACTGATATTCGTAGACGGGTATTTTGATTCATCAAATCGATGGTACATAAATATATTGGCACCATTTTTATCTGCAGTTTCTGCTAATAAATTGTTCAAAAAAATAAAATGAAAGATAGCAACGTATAATATTAGGTTTTTTAATTTAAATAATTGCATACTTTTATAAAAATCTTATTAAACTTCAATAATAAGCATAAACCTAAGTGTAAAGATAATCAATTATATGATATTATTGATAGATTGTTCAAAAGGACTACACCTTGTTCTTGGCAACAAGCAAAAAATACTTGTAACATCCTATAAGCCAAGATTAAAAAAAGTATCCGAGGCTTTGGTTGTGGAGATAGAAAATCTACTTAATAGTGCAAGTATAAATTACAACAACTTAACAAAAATAATTGTGATGAATGGACCTGGAAGCTTTACAGGGATAAGAACAGCTGTTACAGCTGCAAAGGTTTTAGGACTTTCTCTTAAAATTCCTGTTTGTGGAATATCATTATTTGACCTTTTAAACTTGCATCATGCAAAAATTAAATCAAATAAAAATCAAAAATTTTTTATTCACTTAAATAATCAAATTTTTTTTATGCAAGATATTTTAAAATTAGGAAAAAAATCTGAAATTAGTATAATTAATTTTGAAATTGATTTACCAATAGATATCAACGGTTTTGATGTTATTTCAAGTGATAGAAAGATTATAAAACCCTTGAGAATAACTAGCAAACTCAGTCAAGAATCCAATATATTTATATATAATGATATATTTATTAGCAGTTATAACAATTTGATTGATTTAGCAGAAAAAAAATATATTCCAAATCCAATCTATGTTAAAACATTTTGATAATGATCAATTTAAAAAAAATATGCCAAGAAAAAGGCCTACGAATGACAGATCAGAGAAGTACTATTGCTGACATTATAACTGAATTAGGCGGTCACCCTGCTGGTCATCCAGATGTTAATTTGATTTATATGAAAGCATCTGAAAAAGATAATAATATTAGTATTGCCACCGTCTACAGAACAGTAAAGCTATTTGAAGAGTATGGTGTTATTGAAAAGCATGATTTTAAAGACGGTCGTTCTCGTTATGAGCCAATTCAAGAATCTAATCATGATCATTTAATTGATATTGATAGTGGAGATGTGTACGAATTTTCAAATACTGAGATTGAAGCTATTCAGAAAAAAATAGCAGATGAGCTTGGTTTTGAATTAGTAGATCATAGATTAGAACTTTATGGAAAAAAGATTAATAAATAAAGTTATTAATTATAGATTTTAATGAAAATTATTAGTTTCATATTATCATTATCGATAATCATAATTCTAGTCTTAGGAATTTTACCAATTCAATTCATTTCAAATATTTTTAATTTAAAACTTAGATATATTGCACCATTTAATTTTTTTAAGCTAATAAATTTTTTTATAGGTATAAATATAATTTTAGATAAAGAAAGCTTAGACTATTTAAAAAACAAAAATGGTGTAGGAAATTTATATGTTTCAAACCATGTATCTTGGATTGACATATTAACTATAGGTTCTTTAATTAAATCTAGATTTATTGCAAAAAAAGAAGTTAAAGCTATGCCTATATTTGGTTTCTTAGCAACTTTAAATAATACATATTATATTGATAATACTAAAGCTAATAAGTCACTAGGATATTCTAATGAGATTCAAAAAAAACTTTTAAATGGACAAAATTTAATCCTTTTTCCAGAAGGCACTACATCAGATGGGAGTAGTGTAAGAACGTTCAAATCATCTTTTTTTGAATCGGCTAATTCAAAATATATTTGTCCAATTTCAGGAGTGGAAAAATATATTAGAGTTCATCCAATTACATTAAGCTATTTAAGTAAAGATGGATTACCTATGGGGATAGCTATGCGGAGAGAGATTGCATGGATTGGCGAACATCCTGTCATTAACATAATGTTAAATTTTTTGGCATCTGGAAATGTTACTATTCGAATTAAAATCCATAAACCTGTTACTATTGAAGAATTTGGAGATAGAAAAAAATTAAGCGCATATTGTGAAGACACAATTCTTGCAAATTTAACAGATACACTTCATTCTAGCGCACTATGACAAATAAATCATTTTTCATAAAGTCTTATGGCTGCCAAATGAACGAATATGATAGTGAGAAAATAACCTCTTTATTACTAAAAGATGGTTATTCAAATAGTGATGATATTAATAAAGCTGATTTAATTGTCTTCAATACATGTAATATTAGAGAAAAGGCTGCTCAAAAAGTCTACTCAGATATTGGAAGAGTTACAAAAAAAAATAACAATAAAACCATTGCTCTAGTAGGATGTGTTGCTCAAGCTGAAAATGATGAAATTTTTAAAAAAAATAAAGATGTTGATATTGTTCTAGGTCCACAAAGCTATCATTTGTTGCCTAAAATGATTGATGCTCATAATGAATATCAAAAGAAACAGATTAATACTGATTTTATTATTAATGAAAAATTTGATTTTATTCATGAAGAAAAAAGCCCTAAAGGAGTATCATCTTATATAACCATACAAGAAGGCTGCGATAAATTCTGTGCTTTTTGTGTAGTACCTTTTACTAGAGGACCAGAGTACTCGAGGTCAGTTATTAATATTGTCGAAGAAACAAAATCTTTAATAGATCGGGGAACTAGAGAAATTATTTTACTTGGGCAAAATGTAAATGCTTACAGTTATTCTGATGAAGAAAATATGACTTATAGTATTTCAAAACTTATAGATGAGATAAGTAAGTTAGATGGCGTTAAGAGAATAAGGTACACGACTTCACATCCAAACAATATGGACCAAGAGTTGATGAGGCTACATGGTTCAAATGAGAAACTTATGCCTTTTTTACATTTACCTGTTCAATCTGGATCAGACGAAATACTTAAAAATATGAATAGAAAATATAGCATTGATGAATATAAAAAAATTATAGATGGCTTAAAAACTTATTGTCCAAATATTGAAATATCTTCAGATTTTATTATTGGATTTCCTGGAGAAACTAAAAAAGATTTTCAAGAGACATTAGCATTGATTGATTATGTTCAATTTAAGCAATCATATTCTTTTATTTATAGTGAAAGACCTGGAACAAAAGCTGCAAACTTAGAAGATAATACCCTCTTAGAAGAAAAAAAAGAAAGACTAGAAATCCTACAACAAAAATTACAAAAGATTCAGTTAGAATTTAATACATCATTCTGTAATACAAATTTAACAAACGTTCTTATTGAAAATCAAAGCCAAAGCAATCCAGAATATTATTTCGGTAGAAGCACATTTTTACAACCAGTTTACGTTAAAGCCAAAAACCTAACCGTTGGTGACATAGTCCCAATTGGAATTGAAACTTGCAATCATAAGAGTTTATATGGTACTATAGCTCATTAAATGATGAGTAAGAATTGAACAAAATTCTAGCACAAAAATCAGATCACCCCCTTATAAGTGACAACAATTCAACAATTGTTAATCTAGAAAACTCTCTAATTGTAGAAATACTTGGCATTAACAACGAAAACCTCGATTATTGTGAAAAAAAACTTAATGTGCAAATTTTTCAAAAAGGAAATATTGTTATTATCAGTGGAAATAAAAAAGACAGATTTTTAGTAAAACATACAATAATTCGATTATCTAAAGAATTAAAAAAAACAGATCAAAAAAAACAAGATAGCTTTCAAGAAATATTAAATATGGAAATAAATAATGACTCAGTGAACGTAAATATTCAAAATTTTACTGTTGCCAAGACAAGCAAATTATCTATCACAGGAAAAACACCTAAACAAAATGAATACCTGGAAGTACTACATTCTAAGCAGATAATTTTTGGTATTGGACCGGCTGGAACAGGTAAAACTTATTTAGCTGTTGCAGCAGCAGTAGCACAATTACTTGAGGGAAGGTATGATAGAATAATTTTATCAAGACCAGCTGTAGAAGCAGGTGAAAAACTTGGTTTTTTACCAGGAGATATTAAAGAAAAAGTAGATCCTTACCTTAGACCTTTTTATGATGCTATTTATGAAATGCTACCAATGGATGAGGCATTAAGAAAAATAGAATCTTCAATGATTGAAATAGCACCTTTGGCATTTATGAGAGGAAGAACTTTGAATAATGCGTTTGTAATTTTAGATGAAGCACAAAATGCAACTAGCACACAAATAAAAATGTTTTTAACTAGATGTGGAAAAAATTCAAGAATGGTAGTTAATGGTGACCCTTCACAAGTAGATTTACCAAAACATATTGGATCTGGTTTGGTTGATTCAATGCAAGCTTTAGAACAACTATCAGAAGTTGGTATTACTAGTTTTTCTAAAAAAGATATTGTTAGAGATGAAATTGTATCGAAAATAATTGATGCTTATGATAATCACAATAAATTTAAATCTAATTTAATAAGATCTTAACATGGTGAATTTAGATTTTTCAGTCTTGGATAAACAATGGAATAAATCATTACCAGATTTTAAACAAACTATCAGTAATGCTGCTAATCATACATTTAATGAATTAATTCAGTTTAAAGACAAGAGTTATGAAATCAGTTTTTTGATGGTAAATAATGATTATATCAAAGAATTAAATGTAAACTATAGATCTGAAGATAGTGCTACTAATGTATTATCTTTTCCAATGATTGATAGTAATTCACTTCAGCATGAAAATATACTAGGTGATGTTGTTATATCAATTGATAAAATATTGAGTGAATCTAATGAACAAAAAATTGAAATAAATGAGTATCTTGCAAAAATATCTATACATGGAATATTACATCTCTTAGGGTATGATCATATTTCTGATAACGATTATGTAGTTATGAATCAACTTGAAGAAAAAATTATAAAAAAAATCAAATGTTAAAAAACTTTCTTAATAATCTTCTCTTTAAAAATACAATAGATAAAACTAATATTAAAGAAGATTTGGAAACAGTTCTAGATAATAGATCCAATAATACTGATGGTATTTCTAAGCAAGAAAGAATTATGCTTATGAATATTCTTAAAATAGATAAAATTCTAGCAAGAGATATTATGATCCCAAGAGCCGAAATCATTGCTCTCGACGAAAGTATTTCTTTTGAAGAAGCTATAAAAATCTTTGTTGATGGTGCTCACTCCAGAATACCAATTTATCACGAGCAATTAGATAATATAACAGGAATGTTACACATTAAAGATCTAGTAAAATACCAAATTGAAAATGATATTAAAAATAATTTTATTGATAATATTAAAAAAGATATTTTACATATTCCTCCATCAATGCCAGCTTTAGACTTATTAATAAAGATGCAATTAACTAGACTTCATATGGGCGTAGTAATAGATGAGTATGGTGGCGTAGATGGACTCATTACTATTGAAGATGTAATTGAGGAAATAACTGGAGAAATAGAAGACGAACATGATGCTAAGGATATTTCAATGTTTATTAAGCTTGGACCTAATACATTTGAATCAAATGCTCGCCTTCCAATTGAAGAACTAGAAAAAATATCTCAAGTTAAACTATTAAAAGATGATGATGATACTGATACAATTGGTGGTCTAGTCGCCTCTATTGCAGGAAGAGTACCTCAACGTGGAGAAATTATTAAACATGATTCAGGAATAGTATTTACTATACTTGATGCTGACCCAAGACGAATTAAAACGATAAAAATATTATTACCAAAATAAATGCTGTTAAAATTATTACAGCTTCAATCCCAAAAATATTTTTTTGCTATATCATTTTTTTTAGGTATTTTTTTATCTCTAGGGTTTGATCCTTTTAATGTACCTTTTTTATCTTTATTGGTCATAGGCTTACTTTTTAAATTAAACAATCAGTTTTACTTAAAATATAGTAATTCGTATAAGGGTTTTTTTCTAATTGGTTTAGCTTTTGGTTTTGGTTTTTTTATTTCAAGTACATACTGGATATCTAATGCTTTATTTGTTTATGGTGGAAATATTAAATATTTTTTACCTTTTTCAATTATTCTACTGCCATTAACCTTAGGTGTATTTTATGGAATTATGCAAATTTTTAATTGTTACTTTTGGAGCAATAGTAATGCAAAAATATTTTACTTCACCACTTTTTGGGTAATATTTGAAATCTTAAGAAGTCATATTTTTACAGGATTACCATGGAACTTAATTTGTTATAGTTGGTCCTGGTCTCCCCACTTTATTCAATCTTTATCATTATTAGGTCCGTACGGTCTTGGAATAATTTCAGTACTTTGTTCATGTTTAATATTTTCTTTTAGATTTAAACTTTTAGATTCAATTATATCCATATCAGGAATACTAATTCTAGTATTGGTATATTTATATGGATTTGAAAGAATTGAAAATTATAAAGAAACATACTCTTCCAACATTAATGTAAGAATAATTGGAACTAACATTAATCAAAAAGATAAATGGTTAGAAAGTACGAGAAGTATTGTTAATGAAATGCATTCAGAAAATAATTTAACTATAATTCCAGAGACAATGGCAGGATTAAAAAAATTTAAAGGAGATAATTTACTACAAGGATACCTTAGAAAAGAAGGAGGCAAATATTATAATTCTATTGCATATAACGGTTTCACATATGATAAAAAACATCTTGTGCCATTTGGAGAGTTTATACCCTTCTCAAATTTTATCGATAAAACATTTTTATCTAATTATTTTGATACTACTTCATTATCTAAAGGTGAGAATAAAGACTTTCCATCTATAATAGTGCCATTAATTTGCTATGAAGGAATATTTCCTCATATTGTAGGAAGTAATCGAAAGACTGGTGCAAAGTTATTAGTCAATATAACTAATGATTCCTGGTTTGGAGAAAATACTGGACCCAAGCAGCATTTTACTCATGTAAGATTTAGGGCAATTGAAGAAGGTTTGCCACTGGTAAGGTCAAGTAACATGGGATTTTCAGGACTTGTCAGTCCATTAGGTAAAGTGCTCAATCAGGTAGCAAATAAAAGTAACTCTTACGTTGATGTAAAAATACCAAACGGTGTTGAAACAATCTATTCAAAATATAGGATTAAGATTATTTATTTTTTAATAGTACTTTTATTAATAATTGGTTATTTTACTGAAATATTATTTCTTAAAAAAAATAAAATATTATGAACAATGAGTTTTTATTTACTAGTGAGTCAGTCTCAGAAGGTCATCCAGATAAAGTTTCAGATATAGTATCAGATTCGATAGTTGATGACTTTATGAGTCAGCCTAACCCAGAAAATGCAAGAGTTGCAATTGAAACTTTAGTAACAACAAATAAAATAGTAATGGCCGGTGAAGTACGAGGACCAGATGGTTATAATTGTCAGTATGAAGAACTTGCAAGAAACGCTGTTAAGCAAATAGGGTATGAACAAGAAGGATTTCATTGGAATGATCTTTCTTTTGAATCTTATATCCATAGTCAATCAGCTGATATAGCTCAAGGTGTTGACTCTTCTGATAGTAAGGATCAGGGGGCTGGAGACCAAGGAATTATGTTTGGTTATGCATGCAAAGAAACTCCTAGTTTAATGCCTGCACCTATTTATTATTCTCATTTAATTTTACAAGATCTTGCTAAAGCAAGAAAAGAAAAATCTATTTTTGGAATTCAGCCTGATTCTAAAAGTCAAGTTACCTTAAAATATATAGATGGCAAACCTACTGCCTGTACCTCTGTTGTCGTTTCAACTCAACACAATGAAGGATTATCATCTGAAGATATAAAAGAAATTGTTATGCCTTTTATAAATAATGCTATGCCAAGTGAGTGGCTTTCAAGTGATACTGAATATCATATTAATCCAACTGGAAAATTTGTTATAGGTGGACCAGATGGAGATACAGGTTTAACAGGTAGAAAAATTATTGTTGATACTTATGGAGGGGCTGCACCACATGGTGGAGGTGCATTTTCAGGAAAAGATCCAACCAAAGTAGACAGATCAGCTGCTTATATAACCAGATATTTAGCTAAAAATATTGTCGCTTCAGGTATTGCAGATAAATGTTTATTGCAAATTGCATATGCTATTGGAGTAGCTGAGCCAATTTCAATTTATGCTAATACTTATGGAACATCTAATATAGATGAGGCCAAACTTATTAAGTGTGTTAGAGAAATTGTTGATTTATCACCAAGAGGCATAAGAGATCATCTAAAACTAAATCAACCAATATATAAAAGAACAGCAGCTTACGGCCACTTTGGAAGAGAAGCTGATTCTGATGGTGGATTTTCTTGGGAAAAACTAGATATAGTTGATGAATTAAAGAATATTTAATTTTGTTATTTAAATTAAAAGAATCGTTCCCTGCTTACTATAGATACTATGGTAGGAGAATTGCAAAAAAACTATCGCCTACTCTCAGTACAGTTTTTGAAAATAGCTATAAAAAAATTTCGATTGATCAAAATGTTCTCGACATAATTTCAAATAAGAAAATAAGCAAAAAATATATTCTAAATAAAACTTTTAACAAACATATAATTGAAATTGGTTTTGGTGATGGAGACCATTTACTTACACAATCAATAGCCAATAAGGATGTACATTATATAGGATGTGAAGTTTTTGTTAATGGGTTAGGGAAAGTTTTAAAAAAAATTATAGATTTAAACTTAGATAATATTAAACTTTGTGGCCTAAACTGTTTGCATCTTTTAAATTGTCTAGAGGACTCTTCTATTGATCAAGTTTTCATAATAAATCCAGACCCATGGGAGAAAAAAAGACATTTTAAAAGAAGACTTATAAACAAAGATTTTATTTCATTACTTTATAAAAAAATAAAAAGTGGTGGAAATATAATGATTACTACTGACTCCTTGTCATACTATAGTCACATGTCAGAAATTTTAAAAAATAAAGAAATAGAATTTGAAAAAATTGAAATAAATAGCTTAAGTCCAGGTGATAGACTTTATGATATATCAAAATATCAAAAAAAAGGGATCCATAAGGGCCGAAAAATACACTTAGTTGAACTAAGTAAAATATAAGCTATTGAAATATATGGGATTTTTATACTCTTGATTTATAAAATACGACTGTGTATAAGTCACTATACATTTTAGTAAATTTCGAAAGTGGGTTTAGCCCACTTTTTTTTTAGATAACGTTCAAGGTATATAGAATAATGGTAAGTGCTAATAAAATTGAGATATTAAGAATTGTCGAAGCTGTCGCGCAAGAAAAAATGATTGATAAAGAGATCGTTATTTCTGCTTTAGAAGAAGCAATGGTTAAAGCTGCAAAAAGTAGTTACGGCGAAGAAAATGATGTTTTTGCAGAAATAGACACTGAAACTGGACAAATTTCTTTATCAAGAAAGATGCTAGTTGTTGATGACGTCCAAAACAAATTCTCAGAAATCTCACTTAAAGATGCTAAAGCCACCAACTCTGTTGCTGAAATTGGTGATGAGCTATTAGATCCACTACCTCCTTTAGATTTTGGAAGAGTGGCAGCACAAGCTGCAAAACAAGTTATAACTTCTAAAGTTAGAGAGGCCGAACGAGCAAGACAGTATGATGAATTTAAAGATAAAATAGGCCAAATAGTTAATGGAATAGTTAAAAGGACTGAATTCGGAAATATAATATTAGACTTAGGAAAAGCTGAGGGGATAATAAAAAGGGATCAAGGAATACCAAGAGAAAGCTTAAGAAATGGAGATAGAGTTAAAGCTTATATATATGAAGTTAAATCTGATACTAAGGGTCCACAAATTTTCTTATCTCGAGCACATCCACAATTTATGTCCATGCTGTTTACCCAAGAAGTTCCAGAAATTTATGATGGGATTATAGAAATAAAAAAAGTTGCTAGGGATCCCGGAAGTAGAGCAAAAATAGCAGTTTCTACAAACGATGGCTCAATTGATCCAGTTGGTGCGTGTGTAGGTATGCGTGGGAGTAGAGTTCAAGCTGTTGTAAATGAATTGCAAGGTGAAAAAATAGATATTATTAATTGGTCTGAAAATTTACCAAATTTAGCTATAGCCTCTTTAGCACCCGCCGAAGTATTGAAAGTAGTACTAGACGAAGAACAGAATAAAATCGAAGTTGTAGTCGATGAATCTCATTTAAGCTTGGCTATTGGTAGAAGAGGACAGAATGTTAAACTTGCCTCTGAACTAACTGGATTTGATATTGATATTTTAACTGAAGCTGAAGAGTCTACTAAGAGGCAGGCAGATTTCACTGAAAAAACTAATTTAATTGTTGATGCTATTGATGTAGATGAAACGTTAGCTCAACTATTAGTCAGTGAAGGCTTTACTTCAATTGAAGAAATAGCAGGAACCGATAAAACAGAGTTTTCAAGCATAGAAGGTTTTGATGAAGAAATTGTTGATGAATTAGTTAATAGATCGACTCTATATCTAGAAAAAACTGAAGAAGAAAATAATAAGATATTAAGTGATTTAAAAGTAGAAGATAAATTTATCGAATTTTGGCAATTAAATTCATCAATGTTAGTTGCTTTAGCTAAACAAAAAGTAATTACCCTTGATGATTTTGCTGGGTTAACCACAGATGATCTTATTGGATATTATGAAGATAAACATGATAAAAATAGCAGAGTAAGTGGAATACTTGATGGGCATAATTTATCAAGAGATGAGGCTGATCAATTAATCTTAGAAGCAAGGAAAATATGGCTTAATTAATAGCTATATAAAAAATTAAAAATGGTAGAAGATAAAAAAAACACCACCAAGAAAAAAACATTAAGCCTAAAGCTTGGTTCTTCAATTAAACCTAATCCAGCAAAGAGTTTTGAGATTGGTTCGACAGTGATCGTTGAACGTAAACGTGCTAGAAAAAATATTTTTTCTACGCCAGAAAATAATATTCAGGAAAAACAAACTACTGAAGAACCAGTATCTCTTATAACTAATGAGCCTATAAAAGTTACTGAGGTTCAAGCGATAAAAAAATCTGGTAAAATATTAAAAAGACTTACAAAAGAAGAACAAAAAAAATTACTGGAAGCTAAAAATGCGGCTGACAAAAAAAGTGTCTTAAAAGAAATAGGCGGTATAGTTAATGAACCACCTGAAGAGATAACAATAGAACCCGAAGTTAATGAAAAAAAAGTATTAACTGATCAAACAAATGAAAATGAAAATATAATAAAGCCAACATTAATTGAACCTGATTTAACTGAAGATCAAAAAGAAAAGAAAAAACCTACTACTGGTTTTGGTAGAAAAAATCTTAGAGAAAGAAAAGTTACTATTGTTACTGCTCTTTCTGGAATGGATGAGCGTACAAGAAGTCTAGCTGCATATAAAAGATCTAAACAAAAAACTAAAAAAAATATATCAAATAGTGATCCACAACAAAAAATTATAAGAGAAGTTAATATACCAGAACATGTGACGGTAAAAGATTTAGCTATTAAGATGGCTGAAAAGTCAGGGGATGTGATTAAGTCATTAATGAAAATGGGCATGATGGCAACTATAAATGAAACTTTGGATGCCGATACCGCTGAATTAATTGTAACTGAGTTTGGCCATAAATTTAAAAGAGAAAACGTTGAAGAGTTAGAAAAAGATCTCATTTCACACAATGATGATGCAACCAAAGACTCAGTGAGACCGCCGATTGTAACAATAATGGGTCACGTTGATCATGGAAAAACTTCTTTGCTAGATAAATTAAGAAACTCAAATATTGTTTCTGGAGAAAGTGGAGGTATTACACAACACATCGGCGCTTATCAAATTAAACATAACGACAAAAAAATTACTTTTATTGACACACCTGGACACGCTGCATTTACAGAAATGCGTGCTCGAGGAGCTAATGTTACCGATATTATAATATTGATTGTAGCTGCTGATGATGGTGTTATGCCACAAACGCAAGAAGCAATTTCACATGCAAAATCTGCAAATGTTCCAATTATTGTTGCCATTAATAAATGTGACAAACCAGAAGCAGACCCAAAAAAAATTAAAGAACAGTTGTTATCTGAAGAAATTATAGTTGAAGAACTGTCAGGTGATGTTCAATGTATTGAGATTTCAGCAGAAACTGGAATGAATTTTGATAAATTACTCGAATCCATAGTTTTACAAAGTGAGTTAGCAGACTTAAAAGCTAACAACGACACATATGCTGAAGGAAGTGTAATAGAAGCAAATGTTGATAAAGGTAGAGGAGTAATATCCAATATAATAATTACCAACGGTTGTCTAAAAGTTGGAGATATTGCTGTTGCCGGTACAGAGTATGGAAGAGTAAGAGCTATACTTGATGATCAAGGAAAAAACTTAAAAGAAGCATTACCGTCATCTCCAATTCAAATGCTTGGATTAGGTAATGCCCCTTTAGCAGGAGATAGTTTTGTAATTGTTGACAGTGAAAAAAAAGCTTTAGAATTAATAAATATTAGAAAAGAAATTTATAAAACAAAAACTCAACCAAAAGGCGTTAAAACTTTTGATAATGAAACAGCGTTTAGTTCTGCAAATCAAAATAAAGAGTTGGTAGAAATAGTTCTTAAGTCAGATACCCGTGGATCAACAGAGGCCATTGTTAATCAAATTAATAAAATTGCGAGTGATAAAGTAAATATCAATGTTATACACTCAGGTGTTGGTCTTATTAATGAAAGTGATGTTGCATTAGCTGCAGCTTCAAATGCACTACTAGTTTCATTTAATACTTCAGTTACAAAAGAAGCGAAAGTTAAAGCAAAAGTTAATAAAACAAATATTGCAGATTTCTCAATAATTTATGAACTTTTAACTTATATTTCTGATTATGCAACTGGACAACTAAAACCAGAGATTAAAGAAAACTATTTAGGCAAAGCTGAGATATTAAAAGTGTTTAAAGTATCCAAAGTTGGATCAGTAGCGGGATGTATGGTGATTGACGGAGTGATAGAAAAAACTGCCCATGCGAGAATATTAAGAGATGAGAATTCAATCTATGAAGGTAAAATCATTACTTTAATGAGAGAGAAAAATGAAGCTAAAGAAGTTAATGTCGGTACTGAGTGTGGAATTGGACTAAAAGAATTTAATGAATATAAAGAGGGTGATATTATTGAAGTATTTAATGTTGAAGAAGTATCACAAACATTGTGATAATAAAAAAAAAATATAATCAATCTAATCGTCATTTTAAAGTCACTGAAAATATTAAAAAATCTATTAGTGAAATTCTTCTGAGAAACGAACTTCCTATTGAATCAAGCTTTAACTTTCCTCTTACAGTCATAGAGGTAAAAATGAGTGATGATATTAGGCATGCTTATGTTTATATTAGTACACACGAAACATTAGAAGAAAAAGAAATACTTAAAAAACTAAAAGACTCTAGTCACTACATCGCAAAAGAAATGAATAAACTTGTTAGTATGAAATTTTTACCTAAATTAATTTTTAGATTTGATAAAACATCAAAAAATTATGAAAAAATTGCTGAATTATTAAATAGTGAAAAAGTTCAAGAAGATTTAAAAAAATAAATCGATGGTAATAAATAAGATCGATGGATGGCTTTTTATTGATAAGCCAATTGGTATATCATCATTTTCAGTAATTAGAAAAATTAGAAAATTACTAAATATAAAAAAAATTGGTCACGCAGGTACACTTGATCCTTTTGCAACAGGTGTTTTAGGTATAGCTATTGGTGAAGCAACAAAATCAATTGATTATCTAAATAATAAAAAAGAGTATGAATTTAATATTACCTTTGGTGAATCTAAAACAACTGAAGATCTCGAAGGTGAAACTATTGACAGTACCAATAAAATTCCTAATAAAAATGAAATAAAAAATATTTTAAAATATTTCACTGGAGTTATCGATCAGCATCCACCCAAGTATTCATCAGTTAAAATTAATGGAGTTAGATCTTACAGTCTTGCACGCAAAGATCTGGATTTTCAAACTAAGTCTAGAAAAATAACAATTTATGAGATTAGACACATTAAACAACTTAATAATTTCACTCACAAACTTAGAGTTAAATGTTCATCTGGAACTTATATAAGATCTCTGGGCAGAGATATTGCCTTTAGATTGAATTCATTAGGCTATATCTCATTTTTAAGAAGAACTAAAATTTCAAAAATAGGAGAAAAAAGCATTATTTCACTAGATAAATTCTCTGAATTAGTACATATTGGCAATCATTTCAAAATGGTATTACCTATTGAAAGTGTACTGGACGACATCCCGGCGGTATATCTCAATAAAGATAATGCTATTAGATTTAGAAATGGTCAGGTACTGAATATTTTTGACTTGTCTTGTAAAGTTAACTCTTTGCTAGTCTTAAAAGAAAAAAAAGTAATTGGTCTTGGTAAGGTTGAAGATGGTAAATTAGTGCCAATTAGGATGTTTAATATATAACAAAAAAAGGATTAGAGATGTCGATTAATAAGGAAAAAAAAACTGAAATTATAAGTAGTTTCTCAAGAGGAGATACCGATACTGGTTCTCCTGAAGTACAAGTAGCCATATTAACTGAAAGAATATCCAATTTAACTGGACACTTTCAAACACATAAAAAAGATAACCATTCAAGAACAGGGTTAATGAGACTTATTAACCAAAGAAAAACCTTGCTTGCTTATCTGAAGAAAACCAACACAGCTTCTTATGAGGCATTAATTGATAAGCTTGGTTTAAGAAAATAATATTAATAATAAATTTAATTGAAAAAGGAAAATATAATGAGTGAGTCAATCTCAAGAGAGATCCAATGGGGAAAAGAAAAATTAATAATTGAAACAGGAAAAGTTGCTAAGCAAGCAACAGCATCAACTATTGTAAGATATGGTGATACTGTTGTAATGTGTAATGTTACGGCCGCTAAGACTCCGAAGCCGGACTTAGATTTTTTTCCTTTAACAGTGAATTATACTGAAAAATATTATGCTGCTGGAAAAATTCCAGGTGGTTTTTTTAAAAGAGAAGCTCGTCCAACAGAAGCAGAGACATTAATTTGTAGACTAATAGATAGGCCTATCAGACCATTATTTCCTGAAGGTTTTAGAAATGAAACACAAGTTATATTAACAGTGTTGTCACACGATACAGAAACAAATGCAGATATTGTTGCTATGGTAGCAGCATCTAGTGCTCTTACTTTATCAGGCATACCCTTTATGGGACCTATATCAGGCTGTAGAGTTGGATATCAAGACGGTGAATATACTTTAAATCCAAAAATGAGCGAAGTTTCTGATTTAGATTTAGTTGTAGCGGGCACAAATTCAGCAGTTTTAATGGTTGAATCTCAAGCCAATCAACTATCTGAAGAAATAATGCTTGGTGCAGTTACATTTGGTCATAAAGAAATGCAACCCGTAATCGACATGATCATTGATCTTGCAGAAGAATGTGCAAAAGAGCCATGGAAGTTTGAATACGTTGAAAATACTGATTTAAAAGAATTAGTAAAAAAAGAATGTTCAGACGATATTGCTAAAGCATATAGCTTGACAGATAAAATGGAACGACACTCAGCTCTAACTGTATGCAAGGATAAACTTTTATCTGCACATGAAGCAAATGAAGAAATTAGCTCAAATGAACTCATGGCATATTTTAAGAAGATTGAAAAAGAAATTGTACGTGGACAAATTATTAATAAAAAATCACGTATTGATGGAAGAAAACTTGATGAAATTAGAAATATTTCTAATGAAGTGTCTTGGCTTCCAAGAACACATGGATCGGCCTTATTCACTAGAGGTGAAACACAAGCAATAGTTGTTGCTACTCTTGGATTTGGTGAAGATGAACAAAGAATTGAAGCTTTACAAGGATCTTATAAAGAAAAATTTATGCTTCATTATAATTTTCCTCCTTATTCAGTTGGTGAAGTAGGAAGATCTGGCTTTACTAGTAGAAGAGAAGTGGGACATGGTAAATTAGCATGGAGAGCTTTAAAAGCGGTACTTCCTGATTCTGAAGAATTTGATTATACAATTAGACTTGTATCAGAGATAACAGAATCAAATGGATCTTCTTCCATGGCTACTGTATGTGGATCATCATTGGCATTAATGGACGCAGGTGTTCCAATTAAAAATGCTGTCTCTGGAATTGCCATGGGCTTAATTAAAGAAGGCGATGACTTTGCAGTTTTATCTGACATTTTAGGTGATGAAGATCATCTTGGAGATATGGACTTTAAAGTAGCTGGTACAAAAGATGGAATTACTTCATTACAAATGGACATCAAAATTACTGGAATCACTACAGAAATTATGGAGCAAGCATTAAGTCAAGCCAATGCTGGAAGAATGCACATTTTATCTGAAATGAATAAAACAATTGAAACACCAAGAACTGAACTTGGACCATATACTCCTAGAAGTGAAAGCATTAAAATTCAAAGAGATAATATTGGTGCAGTAATTGGTAAAGGCGGTGCAGTAATTAAAGAAATTATAGCAGAATCTGGTGCTAAGGTTGATATTAGTGATAATGGAACTGTAAAAATTTCAGGAACTAGTAAAGAAATGATTCAAGCTGCAATTGACATGATTAATGGAATCATTCAAGAGCCTGAAATTGGAGACATCTTCGAAGGCAAGGTTGTTAAGATAATGGAATTTGGCGCATTTGTTAATTTCATGGGTAAGAAAGATGGTCTTGTACACATTTCTCAACTTGCGGATGAAAGAGTTGAAAAAGTTGCTGACGTTGTTAGCGAAGGTGATACTGTTAAAGTTAAGGTTATCGGATTTGATAAAGGTAAAGTTAAATTATCAATGAAAGACATAGACGCTTAATTAACTGGAAATAAATGGCAGATATAAATTTTGAAGAAGACAAGCTACACGAAGAGTGTGGCGTCTTCGGAATATTTGGAAGTCCTGATGCTGCTACTTTAACAACACTCGGTCTACATGCATTACAGCATCGTGGTCAAGAAGGTGCCGGAATAGTTACCTTTGATGGCGACAAATTTAATGGGGTAAGAAAACCAGGTTTAGTTGGTGATAATTTTAATAGACCAGACATTATAGCAAGACTTCCAGGTCGTAATGCTATTGGTCATGTTAGATACTCTACGACTGGCGATTCAATTCTAAAAAATATTCAACCTCTTTTTGCTGATTTAGCTATGGGCGGCTTTGCATGTGCACACAATGGTAATTTAACAAATGCTTCATCTTTAAGAAAAAGATTAATTACGGATGGATCTATATTTCAGACCACTTCTGACACCGAAACAATTTTACAGCTTGTTGCACGATCAAAAAGAACGCTTATTGTTGACAAATTGATAGATGCTTTATTTCAAGTTCAAGGTGCATACTCCCTAGTAATTTTAACAAATAAAAAACTAATTGGTGTTAGAGACCCTCACGGAATTAGACCTTTAGTTTTAGGTGATTTAAATGGTGCTCCTGTCCTAGCATCTGAAACCTGTGCCCTAGACATTATAGGAGCAAAATATGTTAGAGATGTAGAGAACGGAGAGATTGTCATTATATCAGAATCTGGTATTGAAAGTATTAAGCCATTTCCAGTTGTCGAAGAGCGCCCTTGTATTTTTGAAAGAATATATTTTTCAAGACCAGATAGCATTGTTGAAGGTAAAACAGTTTACTTTTATAGAAAAAATCTTGGTGAGCAACTAGCAATTGAAAATCAAATTAAAGCAGACGTTGTAATACCAATACCTGATTCAGGTGTGCCAGCAGCATTAGGGTTTGCACAAAAATCTAATATTGCATTTGAACTAGGAATAATAAGAAACCATTATGTTGGCAGAACCTTTATTGAGCCTACTCAAAGTATCAGGCAATTTGGTGTAAAATTAAAACACAGTGCAAATAGATCTTATATTGAAAATAAAAAAGTAGTTTTAATTGACGATTCAATTGTAAGGGGCACAACCGCCAGAAAAATTGTTAAAATGATTTATGATGCAGGTGCTACTGAGGTACACTTTGGAATTTCATGTCCGCCAATAACCCATCCTGATTTTTATGGGATTGACACGCCAGATTATGAAGAACTCATTGCATCAAAAAATAGTATTGAAGAAATGCGAGAATCTATAGGTGCTACTTCTTTATTTTTTCTATCTTTAGAAGGTACATATAAAGCCATGGGTCATGATGAGCGTAATAATAAACAGCCACAGTTTACAGATCATTGTTTTACGGGAGAATATCCAACTCCACTACTAGATCAAGAAGAAGGAACCTCATCTAATCAGTATTCTCTTCTTACAGAAAAAAATTAAATTTCTCTAGGTACGCCAACTTTATTGTAGCCACAGTCAACATAATGGTTTTCACCGGTAACACCGGAAGAAAGATCGCTTAATAAATACATACCAGATTTTCCTACGTCATCTAGTGTAATATTTCTTTGCATTAGTGAGTTTTTATCAGACCACTTTAACATATCTTTACCACCAGAAATACCAGCCATCGCTAGCGTCTTCATTGGTCCAGCAGAAAGTGAATTGACTCTAATATTTTTATCACCAAGATCTGCAGCCAAATATCTAACGCTTGACTCTAAAGCAGCTTTTGCTACTCCCATTACATTATAATTAGGAACAACTCTCTGCGAGCCATCATAGCTTAAAGTAACCATAGCCCCACCATTAGTCATAAGCTTACTAGCTTCTTTTGCTGTTTCAGTAAATGAAAAGCATGAAATAAGCATTGTCTGAGTAAAATTATCTCTTGATGTATCTAGATACTTACCTTTTAGTTCATTTTTATCAGAAAATGCAATTGAATGTAGAACAAAGTCAATTGTACCCCATCTATCTTTTACTTTATTAAAAGCTGACTGAACTGAACCAGAGTCTAAAACATTACACTCTATTAAAAAATTTGAATTTAAAGATTCTGCAAGAGGTTGCACACGACGCAATAATGTTTCACCGGCATACATAAAGCATAATTCAGCGCCTTCTTCAGATAATTTTTTTGCAATTCCCCAGGCGATAGAGTGATCATTGGCAAGACCCATGATGACACCTTTTTTTCCATTTAAATACATAGCTTAATTATACCTTTTAAAAATTAGTGAGGCGTTTGTCCCTCCAAATCCAAAACTATTACTCATTGCAACGTTAAATGTCCCTTCTTTCTTTTCAGTAAGGATATTCATACCATTTGCTACTTCATCAATATTTTCTATATGAGCAGACTTACACATAAAATCATTTTTCATCATTAGAAGAGAATAAATAGCTTCCTGAACTCCAGCCGCACCAAGAGAATGACCAGTTAGAGATTTTGTAGAGCTTATATAAGGGCTATTTTCTCCAAAAACTTCTTTTACAGCACCTAGTTCTGCATTGTCGCCAACAGGTGTCGATGTTCCATGGGCATTGATATAATCAACTTTATCTTTTGATGTTTTTATTGCCATTTCCATACATCTTTTGGCCCCTTCTCCTGAAGGCTGTACCATATCAAAACCATCTGAAGTTGCTCCATAGCCGACTAATTCAGCATAGATTTTTGCCCCGCGTGCTTTTGCATGTTCAAGCTCTTCAAGTATAACTACACCACCCCCACCAGAGATAACAAAACCATCACGTGATTCATCAAATGCTCTCGATGCACTCTCAGGAGTTTCATTATATTTTGAGGATAGGGCTGTCATAGCATCAAATAATGCTGACAAAGACCAGTCTAATTCTTCTCCACCACCTGCAAACACAATATCTTGTTTACCCATTTGAATTAATTCAGAACCATGTCCTATACAATGGGCACTAGTCGCGCACGCAGAACTTATAGAATAGTTCATACCTTTAATTTTAAAAAACGTTGATAGTGTAGCAGAGTTTGTACTACACATGACTTTTGGAACACTTGTAGGACCAATCTTTTTTGGGCCACTTTTTCTAGTTATATCAAAAGCTCTTAATAAATTTTTAGTTGAAGGTCCTCCAGAGCCCATTATTAATCCGGTCATAGGATTTGAAATTTGATCTTCCTCTAGCCCAGAATCTTTTAATGCCTCCAGCATAGCTAAGTAATTATAGCTCGCACCATCACCCATAAATCTTAAAAATTTTCGGTCAATTGATTCTTGTAAATTAATTTTAATTTGTCCACTAACCTGACTCCTGAAGCCCATATCTTTATGCGACTGATCAAAAGAAATTCCTGACTTTGCTGCCATAAGTGAATCTACTACTTCAGAAGCATTGTTTCCAATCGATGATATAATCCCTAGTCCTGTTACAACTACTCTTCTCATTTATTTTTTATCAAACCTACTTTTAGCCCTTCTGCACGATAAATAATTTTACCATCAGCTTTAACTATTCCATTTCCAACACCGACAACGACACCACGTTTAATTATTTTTTTCATATCAATAATATACTCAACTTTTTTTGTATCTTGTAGTATTTCTCCGCCAAATTTTATTGAAGCCGCACCTAGTGCTCTGCCTCTACCTGGTTCTCCGATCCAACCTAGAAAAAACCCAACCAACTGCCACATTGCATCAAGTCCTAAACATCCAGGCATAACTGGATCTTGTTCAAAATGACAATCAAAAAACCAAAGAGAAGGATCAATATCAAATTCAGCAATTATTTCACCTTTACCAAATTCACCGCCATTTTCATTAATTTTAATAATTCTATCAAACATTAGCATTGGCGGTAGAGGTAATCTTGCGTTACCAATTCCAAACATATTGCCATGACCACAATCGAGTAATTCTTCTTTCGTAAAGCTTGGTTTCTGTATCATTTTTATCTACTATCTGTTTGTTTTACTTGAGTTTTAATCACACTAAAGTATTTAGATTGTAAAATACATTAATTTTTATTAAATATTACTAATATGAATAAAGTAAAAGAAATTTTGAGAGCTAACGACTTAAGGCCCACTAAACAAAGAGTTTTAATTGGAGACTATCTTTTTGATGGTATTGATAAACATGTAACGGCAGAAAGTTTATTCAAAAAACTTTCGAATGAGAAACGAGGAGTATCTCTCGCAACAGTTTATAATACTTTACATGAATTTTGTAAAAAAGAGCTTTTAAATAAAATTACAATTGATACTGATAAAGTGTATTTTGATACAAATATTAGCTCTCATCATCATTTCTTTTCAGATAAAGAAAAACTTCTTTTGGATATTAAAAGTCAAGATGTAATAATTAGCTCTATGCCAGCGGCACCTAAAGGAAAAAAAATTAAAAAAGTAGAGCTTATTATTCACTTAGAAGATTAAAATTATTGATAATAACTATCAATCTCAGTTTAGAATTATTCTAAAGTATTGACACTGTCATTTTCATCATTATATTAAAACTATCAATATAAAATTAGGAAAAAAAATGATTAAAGAAGCTTTAATAAAAAAACTAGAAGGCCAAGTAGCTGTAGCATCAGCAGACTTAGCAATATTTTTAGATAAACCGCAGGGTGTTGCCGAACACATTGATTATGTATCTACTGCTGAAAAAAAATTAGAAGAGTTATCAGCGGCCAAAGGGAAACTAGAGTTATTAAAAAAATTATAAAGAATTATTTTTTATAAATTTATTTGCCTTAGTAAAGATAATGTCTTTTCTTTCTTCTGTTATTCTCGTAAAAGCATTAGCCATCATTGCCATCCTATAATTTTTTTTGATAATATGTATGTTGCGTTCAATAAAACTCCAATAAAGACCATCTACAATATCACACCACTCACCTTTTTTAAAATTACTCATTTTTAAAATATAATTTGAACCACATAAATATGGTTTTGTAGCAAATATACCTCCATCGCTATAAGTTCCCATACTATAAACATTGGGAACCATTACCCAGTCACTAGAATCAACAAACATTTCCATAAACCAGCGGTATATTTCTTTAGGATGTATGCCAGTCAAATTCATTAAGTTGCTTATGATCATCAATCTTGGAATATGGTGTGTGTAGGCATTAGAATTTACTTCTGAAATAAAATGATCTAGGGGCTCTATTCCAGTTGAAGCATCGTACCATGAGGGTGTTAATTTTCGATTATGATTCCAGAAATTGCTATTTACCATTTTGTCCTCATACACATCATAAGTACCCTTAATAAACTCTCTCCATCCAATAATTTGCCTAATAAACCCCTCTAAACTATTTATTGATATTTCATTATTTTCATTAAACTCAATTGCTTCACTGACTACCTCACGGGGTGTAAGCAAACCAATGTTTAATAGAGGACTAAGTAAACTATGAAAAACTGAACTTGATTCAGTACTCATTGCATCTTCATAATCACCAAAATTTTTAAAGCGTTCCTTTAAAAATGTTTTAAGCCATTGCAATGCTAATTTTCTAGTTGTTGGTAAAAAAAAGTTATTTACACTACCTGGATGATCCTTAAATTTTTTTTCGACTAAAACCTTAATCTCTTCAACATTTATGTCTTTATTAACAGTAGGCAGAGAAGGGATTATAATATTTTTTGGAAGTTTTTTTCTATTTTCTTCATCTAATGACCATTTACCTCCTATTGGAAGTTTATTTTTGATCAAAATATTCTCATTAATTCGTTGAAGTTTATAGAAGTTATTTAAAAAAGGTTTTTTATCTTTAGAAAAGTATTCATCAATTAAATTTTGATCCGTCATAAACATTGGACTTTTAATAATATCCAGTTCTATTTTATTAGAATTACAAAACTTTATTATTCTCTTTCTAAAAAAAGAATCTGGCACTTCAAAAATTTTTAATTTTTTGATTTTATTTTTCCGTATAAATAACTTTAATTTTTTTTCATAATTATCGTTATTTTTTTGTTTGTCTAACTTTTCATAGCTGCACAAAAAACCATTTTTAGTTATAGAATCTCTGTAACTTCGCATTGATGTCAAAAATAATATTAATTTATGTTTATGAAACTTAAAGTAGCTACATAATTCAAAATCTTCTGCCATAAAAAAATGACATGCTTTATATTTTTTAATATGAGATAATGGAAAGAGTTGATTACCTAAAATTATAAAACCTTCAGAAGACATCTATAGAATAATTATTTTCCTGTAGATCCAAAACCTGAATCACCACGATCAGTTTCATCTAAATTTTCAACAATCTCAAATTCACCACTTACAAATTGAGAAAATACAACCTGTGCAATTCTATCATTTGGTTTAATTATGTAATTATCATTGCTTAAGTTTACTAAAATTACTTTAATTTCTCCGCGATAATCCGAGTCAATAGTTCCTGGTGTGTTTAGAAGAGTAATTCCATGTTTTATAGCGAGACCTGAACGAGGTCTTATTTGAGCCTCTAAATCTTTAGGTAAACTAATAGCTATTCCAGTTGGAATAAGACTTCTTTCTAATGGTTTCAGTACTATTTCAGTATCAATAACAGCAGAAAGATCCATTCCTGCGGCACCTTTAGATTCATAGCTTGGTAATTTAAAATCTGGATTTAATGATACTTTTTTTATATAAATTTTTCTAGACGGCATATTTTAAGCAGAAAAATAATCTGAGATATTATTAGATAATTTCATTGCGACACTATCTTTGCTCATTTTATCCCAGGTTTCTAATTTATCTTTGGAGATAAATGTAATTTCATTATTATTCTCACCAAAAATTTTCCCATTGCTAACATCGTTAGCTAAAATCCAATCGCAACCTTTGGCTAAAAGTTTAGTTTCAGCATTCTTTTTAAGATTTTCTGTTTCTGCAGCAAAGCCAACTACAAGACTTGGTCGATTAGAGTTTCTTTTACTTATTCTTTTTAATATGTCAGGATTTTCTGATAGATCCAATGAAATACCTTCACCAGTTTTTTTTATTTTCGTAATTTTTGTTTTATTTACTTTATAGTCACTTACAGCCGCTGCACACACAGCTATGTCTACTGGCAATAATTTTTCAGTTATTATTAACATCTCTTCTGCAGTATTTACTTTCACGATAGTAGGACCATCAGGCAATGGAATATTAGTTGGACCAGTTATTAAAGTAGTTTGTGCACCCATATTAAATAAACTTTGTGCAATCGCATACCCTTGTTTGCCAGAAGATTCATTGCTAATAAATCTTACAGGGTCTATTTGTTCTTTTGTTGGTCCAGCAGTAACTAGAGCAGATAAATTTTTTAATGGTTGATCTAATGAAGATAAATTTAATTCAAGAATTGAGTCTACAATTTCTTGAGTTTCAGACATTCTTCCAAGTCCATATTCACCACAAGCCATGTCTCCTTTGTCTGGGCCAATAAAACTTACACCATCTTTAATTAACATTTGAATATTTCTTTGTGTTGCTGGGTTATGCCACATTCTAACATTCATTGCTGGCACAACAATCACCTGTTTATCAGTAGCCATCAAAACAGTTGATGCTAAATCATCACAAGAACCATAAGCCATTTTAGAAATTATGTTGGTAGTAGCTGGCGCAACTAAAATTAGATCTGCCTCTCTTGAAAGTTGGATATGTCCCATTTTACTTTCATCAGTGAGATTAAATAAATCAGAATAAACATGATTACCAGATAAACTAGCGACAGATAGTGGAGTAACAAATTCACTTCCCGACTTCGTTAGTATACAAGTTACGTTTATATTTTGATCCTTTAACCTTCTAATTAACTCCAAAGATTTATAAGCAGCAATGCCACCAGTAATAATTAATAAAATGTTCTTAATTTTTTTCATCGCAGGAGTTATTTAACGCTAATATATAAATATGTAAAATAACAAATTTTAATAATATATACTTAAATCAACAAGATAGCAGATAATAGTATTACAATGACACCAGAAGCCATACCCAACAGGGTTTTATGATTTTTTCTACCATTTTTTCTAGCTTCAGAAGTTAATTTGTTTTCAACTATTATATCGAATGCACTTTCAGCTCTATCTAAAAAATCAGGAATGTCAGGAACTTTTCTTGCCAAGGTTTGAAGAACTTTGCTAGTTTCTTTGAGTTTAGTTAATGGCCCAAGCTCATCTTTAAGCCATTTCTCAATTTCAGGTTTAGATATTTCCCAAAAATTTATTTCAGGATTAAATTTTCTTGCTACACCTTCAACAATAATCATTGTTTTCTGAAGCAAAAGTAATTGAGGTTGTAATGACATATTAAACTGCTTTGTTATATCAAACAATTGAATCAAAACTCTACCCATAGATATATCTTTTGCTTTTAAATTTATAATAGGTTCACCAATTGATCGTAATGCTTGAGAAAAATCATCTATTGATTGATCGTTATCAATTAGACCAGCTTCTTTATGAATTTCAGCAATCTTAAAATAATCTTGGCTAATAAAACCAAAAATAATTTCGGCTAGAAACCTTCGATTTTTTTTATCTAGCCTACCCATTATCCCAAAATCAACAGCTATTAAATTATTGTTCTCTCCAATAAATAAATTACCTTGGTGTAGATCGGCGTGAAAATAACCATCCCTAATCGCTTGTCTCAAAAAATTGACTATTAATGAATTTGCAACTTTTACTAAATCAGTTTTATTTTCTTTTAATTGAGCTATTTTATCAGCGGGTACTCCTTCAATCCTTTCAATCGTTAGAACTTTTTTAGTTACATATTCCCAATATATATTAGGTACATAGAAACTCTGATCATTTTTTGTATTTTCCTTAAGCTCTGAAGCTGCCGCTGCTTCATATCTTAAATCTAATTCAAATTTGATGATCTCTTTTGTTTTCTTAATAACAGAATTTAATTGTAACCGTTTAAGGTCACTAAAATTTTCAAGAAACTTAGTTAGCCAGTCTAATCGGCTCATTTCATTGTCAATAGTTTCAATTATGTTAGGTCGTAAAATTTTAACTGCAACAGCAATATTTTTTTCTCCATCCTTAATTTCAGCAAAATGTACTTGAGCAATTGAAGCGGCGGCTATTGGTTCACCAAAGTTATGAAATATATCGCCTATATTTTTGTCAAACTGCTCTTCGATTATACTTACGGCTTCACTGCGAGAAAAAGGTGGTAAATTATCCCGGAGCATTGCCATATCTTCAGCAATTTCATTCCCTATAATATCTGGTCTAGTGGATATAAGTTGTCCTAATTTAATAAATGAAGGACCTAGTTCATTAAGTGCTTTTGAAATTCTTATTCCATCTGGGGTAATTTTTTTCGACTTATTAAAAGTTATTGGGGCTAGTATGAAGGTAAATAGTCTAAATAATAGCTTATAGCGGATATTTTGTTCTATAAGTATGAGAATATTATGCCTTTTAAATACGCGGATTATTTTTAAAAAAAACAGAAAATTAGCAATCATAAAATCAATTTTTCCAACCTGAATGAATAGCTACGACGCCATTAAATATATTTCTGTATTCAACATTTTTAAATCCTGCACGCTTTATCATCGTAGAAAACTTTTCTTGCGATGGAAATCTTTCAATCGTATCAACTAAATATTGATAAGGTGCTTCATCACCAACAACAAGTTTACCTATTTTAGGTATAATTAGTGAATATTTTTCATATAACTTTGCTAAACTAGAATTCTCTAATTTTGAAAATTCTAAGCACATAAATCTACTCCCAGGCTTTAGTACTCTTAATGCCTCATCTAAACCTTTTTGAATATCAGTAAAATTTCTAATACCAAAACTTACAATATAAGCGTCAAATAATTCATTTTCAAAAGGCAAGTTTTCAGCAAAAGCACATGTCCTACTTATGCAATCTTCATATACATCTATATTATTCGAACCATTTTTTAACATATTTGAATTAGGGTCACAGATAGTAGCTTTGCCATTTCCATGAACTCTTTTTAAAAAACGTCTTGAAATATCTCCAGTACCACCAGCTACATCAATTATATTCATTCCGGGATAAGGCTTTAGCCAATCAATAAGACATTCTTTCCAATATCGATGGGTTCCCAAAGACATAATATCATTCATTAAATCATATTTATTTGCTACTGCATCAAAGACTTGTTTTGTTTCCATAAGTATTATCTAAAATTTCAGAATACTTTTACTACCTTATTAAAGGATTTTAAATATATACTTGTACTATGCCAGAATTACCTGAAGTTGAGACAGTATCTCAAGGAATTAAGTCAAAATTATTAAATCAAAAAATTGATGAAGTTTTAGTTAAGAGGAGAGATTTAAGATTTAGAATGGATCCTAAGCTAGAGCAAAAAATTTTAAATACCAAAATTAATGATGTAAGTCGTAGAGCTAAATATATTTTGATGCGTTTAAATAATGGTCTTACAATTATTATTCACCTTGGAATGTCAGGCAGAATTGCTATAGAAAACTTAACATCTAATGAAAAAAAATTTAAACATACACATTTAGAAATTTTTACTTCTAATAAGAAAAAAATGAAATTTATTGATCCAAGAAGATTTGGTTCAGTATTATTATGCGAAACTAAATCCTTAGATAAACACAGGTTAATCAAAGACCTTGCTCCTGAGCCACTTACTAAAAAGTTTAATAAAACATATTTATTTGATGCTCTTAAAGGAAGATCAGCTGATATTAAGTCAATAATTATGAACCAATTCATAGTTGTAGGGGTGGGAAATATTTATGCCTCTGAGTCTCTATATAAAGCTCAAATTAAGCCCAATCGATCAGCCAACTCTCTTAGTTCAGATGAGTGTGATAAGCTTGTAAAATCTATTAAAAAAGTACTTAAACGTTCAATTAAACTGGGAGGCTCTTCAATCAATGATTACTCGCTAGTAGATGGAAATTTGGGCTTCTTTCAAAGAGAGTTTGAGGTATATGGAAAAGAAGGAAAATTTTGTAGAAAAAAAACTTGTCATTCTAAGATATTACGAATAGTTATAGCCCAACGTTCAAGTTTCTACTGTAATAAGTGTCAGAAGTAATAGAGAACAACGATTTAAATAATAATTAATAATTATGGCTAATACAAAATCAGCTAAGACAAAAGTAAGAGTAATAGATAGAAAAACAGCTATCAATAAAGCTGTTAGGAATAGATATCGTACTTATGTTAAAAAAACAGAACTAGATATAGTTAATAATTCAAAATTGGAAGCTCAAGCCTCTGTAAAAATAGCGGAAGCAGAAATTATGAGTGCTGTATCAAAAGGTATTCTTCATAAGAACACTGCGGCAAGAAAAGTTTCAAGACTAGTTAAAAAAGTAAAAGCTATAAATTAATTAATCTCGTTTTATCTGATACTTAAAAGTCTTAATCAAACTACCGTCAAAACATAACAACCTAAGTTCCTAAATTCATATAATCTGGTTTAATAGCGTTACTAAAAATTACCTATTAATTATTTTATTTTTCTCATTGCGATTCAAAATTATAAACGCTAGATTAATCCAAATTAATAAATTTCTTTTTATTAGTTTTTCAAAAAATTCAAATTTAAGTTTGTTTAAAAAATAGTTTTTTAGATCTCGCATATTTGATTTTTTTTAAAAACATTAAAACAAATGTATTAATTTATAAAAAAGTTAGTTACAATTTTTTAAATATTTAAAAGGGCAAAGTTTTAATGATACAAGATTTAAATTCACAACAGCCTCTTGTTTCAGATATAAAAACTACTTGGTATTCAGTTCTAAAAAAACTTAATAAAGAATATGGTAACGAAATTTATAATAGCTGGTTAAAAAATCTAAAAGTTAAGATGCTAGAAAATGAAACTCTAGTATTCTCTGTTCCCTCTAAATTTATTAGAGATTGGATTACAGCACATTATGTTGATAAAATTATCTTTTATATAGAAGAAGAAAATTCAAATATTAAAAGAGTTAAAATTATAGTTGATGCTATGCTTGTTGCTGATCAAGGTAGTGTAAATAATGACATTTTCATTGAAAAAAACAGAAAATCCAAAGCTGTTTCTTACACACAACAATCTGACGATTGGCCCTTAGATGAAAGATTCACTTTTGAAAAATTTGTTGTTGGCCATCCTAATGAACTTGCTTATGCATCAGCAAAACGTATGGCTCAACCTGAAAAATTTGATTTTAACCCACTATTTATCTATGGAGGTGTTGGTTTAGGAAAAACTCATTTAATGCACTCAATAGCTTGGGAAATCAAAAACCATAATGAAAATGCTAAGGTTTTATACCTATCGGCTGAAAGATTTATGTTTCAATTTATTAAGTCATTAAGACAAAAAGATACAATGTCATTTAAGCAAAAATTTAGATCAGTAGATGTTTTAATAATTGATGATATTCAATTTATGATGGGAAAATCATCAACACAAGAAGAATTCTTTCATACTTTTAATTCACTTTTAGACCTTAATAAAAAAGTCATTATTTCATCAGATAGAGCGCCAAGTGACCTAGATAGCTTTGATGATAGAATAAAATCTCGATTATCTTGGGGCTTAGTTGCTGATATTCTTCCAGCTAACTTTGAACTAAGGCATGAAATATTAAAAAAGAAAGCGCATGAACTAAGTTTGAAGTACGAGAATAAAATCAATATAGCTGAAGATGTAGTGGTGTTTCTTGCTAAAACAATAGCAAATAATGTCAGAGAATTAGAAGGGGCTTTAAATAAAGTTGTAACATTTGCCAACTTAATGAATAGAGCGATCGATGTTGAATTGGCTCAAACTGTCCTTAAAGATTTACTTAGATCAAGTAACAGAAGAATTACTATTGATGAGATACAATCGAAAGTTGCAAATTATTTTAATATTAAAGTAGAAGATATAATGTCAGCTAAAAGAATAAGGTCATTTGCTAGACCTAGACAAATTGCCATGTACCTATCAAAAAAACTAACGTCAAGATCTTTGCCTGAAATTGGTAGAAAATTTGGTGGAAGAGATCATACAACAGTAATCCATGCAGTAAAAAAAGTAGAGCAACTTAAGACGGAGTCAAATAAATTTGATGAAGATATTAATGTTTTAACTCAAATTGTTACTTCTTCATAAAAATTTATTTTTTCAATATTATTCAAATTTAATAACAAGTCTTAATTAAACTATGTATAGTACTGCATATGAAATTAAAAGTTAATAGCTCTGATCTTGCTAAGGCATTATCTCACTTACAAGGGGTAGTAGAGCTACGTCATACACTTCCTATTCTATCTAATGTTATAATTAAAGCTGAAGATAATCATCTGAAACTTTCATCTACAAACCTAGATATATTTTGTTCTGAAAAAATTACAGCAAACATAGAAGTAAATGGAGAAATTTCTGTTCCAGCTATTACACTTCATGAAATCGTAAAAAAATTACCACAAGGGTCAGATATTGATTTTAATATGGATGCGTCAGGTAATAGTATTAACATAAAATCTGGTCGCTCAAGATTTAATTTATCTACCTTACCAACAGATGATTTTCCAGATATCTCACAAGATGATCTCTCAGTTAAATTTATAATGAATGTTGATGATCTAAAAACTATGATTGATAAAACTAAGTTTGCTATTTCAAATGAAGAATCTAGATATTATTTAAATGGTATTTTTTTTCATTCAGCTCATAAAAATGGAATTGATATCTTAAGATCAGTAGCAACAGATGGACATAGATTAGCGCAGTATGATATGCCGCTTCCTCAAGGTGCTGAAAAGATGTCTGGAATTATTATTCCAAAAAAAACTACTTTAGAACTAAGAAGAATTTTAGATGACGCCAATGGAGATGTTCAAGTTGCACTATCATCAAGTAAAGTTAAATTTGTATTTAGTGAAATTGAATTAGTTTCTAAAGTTATAGATGGCACTTTTCCAGATTATACCAAAGTAATACCTCAGAATAACGATAAAAAACTTAAAACAAATATTAGTGATTTAAAGGGAGCAATCGAGAGAGTATCTGCGATTGCAGTTAGCGAAGAGACAAAATCAAGAGGGCTTAAACTTGTTGTTGAAAATAATAAATTACAGTTGTTAGCCAATAGTGCAAGCAAAGGTTCTGCAATGGAAGAGCTTGATGTTCAGTTTTCACATGAAAAACTTGAAATAGGTTTTAATTCTAGATATTTGCTTGATATTATATCAGAAATTGATGGTAATGATGTTACATTGAACTTTTCAGATCCTGCAGCGCCCGTCCTAATTACTGATGACGCTGAGGACAACTTATTTTTTGTCTTAATGCCGATGCGCATTTAAAATGCGTCCCAATATTTTTATCTCAAAAATAATTCTTAATAACTTTCGATCACATGAGAATTTTTCCATCGATTCTAGCTCTAAAAATATAGTTTTATTTGGGAAAAATGGAGTTGGGAAAACTAATATCCTTGAGTCTATATCATTATTATCTCCAGGTAGAGGACTTCGTAATGCAAAAAATGATGAAATTATAAATAAAAAAAATGATATTAATTATGGCTTAACGGCTGATGTAAAACTTAATGATAGTTCAATTAAAATTCAAAAAATATACACAAAAGATAACCCTCATAAATCTAAACTACTTATTGATGATGAAAAATCTAAAACTTCAGATTTATTAAACTTTTTGAGAGTTATTTGGGTAACCCCAGTAATGGAAAAAATAATGCTTCAGTCTAATTCTGAAAGAAGAAATTTTTTTGATAGATTAATATTCAATATTGAAAAAAAACATTTAAGATCTTTTACTGCTTATAATAAATTTACAAAAGAAAGATTGCACATTTTAAAATCTAATATCGCCGATGAAGGATGGTTAGGGCAAATCGAAAAAAATATTGCACAGTATGCTTCCGATATTATTGAATATCGACAAATAGCAATTGACCAAATTAATACTAATTTATCACTAATTTCTCTACCATTTAATTCATGTGTAATTGATTTAATATATGATGATGTACTTAAAGTATCTGTCACCAAGGAAGAATTTATTTTTAATTATACAAATATTTTGTCAAATAATAGACAAATTGATAGAGACATGAATAGAACTTTAATTGGACCAAATAAAGTTGAAGTTAAGATGTGGAAGTTAGAAGATAGACTAATAGAAGCTAAACACTGTTCAACCGGTGAACAAAAATCAATACTAATATCTATAATTTTGTCTGTAGGACAAATAATTAGAGATTCTGAATTTGCAAATTCACCAATAATATTGATCGATGAAGCTATGGCACACCTCGATCAGCATCACAGAGAAGCTTTAGTTGATGAATTATCCAAACTTAATACTCAAAGCTGGTTTACAGGAGTCTCAAAAGAAATATTTGCTCATTTAGACGATGACGCAACTTTTTTTGAAGTAAAAAATTCTTAAGTAAGCTATAATAACAACTTCATAATATGTCTACAGAACAAAACAATAATTACAGCGCAGACTCTATCAAGGTCCTTAAGGGACTTGATGCTGTTAGAAAAAGACCAGGCATGTACATTGGGGATACTGATGATGGCAGTGGGTTGCATCATATGGTTTTTGAGGTTGTAGATAACTCAATCGATGAAGCCCTGGCTGGCCATTGTGACACTATATACATTAGTCTTAATTCAAATGGTTCAGTATCAGTTGAGGACAATGGAAGAGGTATTCCTACTGATATGCATTCAGAAGAAGGAATTTCAGCTGCAGAAGTTATTATGACCCAACTTCATGCTGGAGGAAAATTTGATCAAGACAGTTATAAAGTCTCCGGAGGCTTGCATGGTGTAGGTGTGTCAGTTGTTAATGCTTTATCTAATAAACTAGAATTAAATATTTTTAGAAATGGTAAAGAATATAAAATAGATTTTAAGAATGGAGATGCTGTTAAACCTTTAGAGGAGGTTGGAGATGTCGAAAATAAAAACGGTACTAAGATAACATTTACTCCAGATAACAATATTTTTACTAAGACTGATTTTGACTCTAAAGTTCTTGGCCAAAGATTTAGAGAAATGGCATTCTTAAATCCAAATGTATCTTTAATATTTTCTGACTTAAGAGAAGCGGATAAAAAAGAAACAAATTATCATTACGAGGGAGGCATTACAGAAT
>Ga0209482_1000410_pt1 | contig 36912 bp, 33 predicted proteins | sample CoawatmetaG10DNA_FD_187512 | JGI IMG/M metagenome (GOLD analysis project Ga0209482, IMG submission 187512) | Marine microbial communities from the West Antarctic Peninsula - Coastal water metaG104-DNA (SPAdes) (version 2) | ecosystem: Environmental > Aquatic > Marine > Coastal ...
ATTTATTTTTGTATATACAATAATCTATTTTACAAATATTTTATTAATATTATTATTTGAAAGACTAGTTTTTAATTTATATTACAGTGGAGCGTTGGCCATGTCTTTCAGTACGATCTTAGGGTTTAATTTAAACAAAAGGTATGTATGGAAAAAAAGTTAATAAGTATTGTTACTCCCTGTTTCAACGAGGAAGATAATGTAGCTAAGCTTTATGAGCTAGTTAAAGATGTTATTGAAGGGCTAGATCAATATGATTATGAACATATCTTTATTGATAATGCATCTTCAGATAACACTGTTGAAATACTTAAAGATATTGCAAGAAATAATAAAAGTCTGAAAATTATTGTAAATTCAAGAAATTTTGGACATATACGTTCACCAGTTTATGCAATGATGCAAGCAAGTGGAGATGTCGTTATTTCATTAGTTGCAGATTTACAAGACCCCCCCGAAATGATAGTTGACTTTATTCGATCATATGAAGAGGGATACAATATAGTTTTAGGTATCAAGGAGAGCTCAAAAGAAAATAGCTTAATGTTTAAAATAAGGAAACTTTATTATAGTTTGTTGAATAGAATTTCTGACACTGAAATTTATGAAAACTATACTGGTTTTGGTTTGTATGATAAAAAAACTATTGAAGCTCTTAAACTGATGCCAGACGCATATCCATTTTTTAGAGGCATGATTGCCGAAATTGGGTATAAGGTTAAAAAAATTTCTTACAATCAACCTATTAGGTCTAAAGGAGTGACCAAGAATAACTTTTATACTTTATATGATATAGGTATTTTAGGGCTAATTAATAATTCTAAAGTTTTCTTGAGATTATCAATTTTTATAGGGTTTATTGTTGGTGTTCTTTCTGTAACTGTTGGCATGTATTATTTGCTTATGAAATTAATGTTCTGGGATAGCTTATCCTTAGGCTTTGCCCCTTTACTAGTTGGCGGGTCACTGATGTTTTCGCTGTTGCTATTTTTTATAGGAATTTTAGGAGAATATATTGGGCAAATATATACTCAATTACTTAATAGACCTCTAGTATTTGAAAAAGAGAGAGTAAATTTTGAAGAATGATATCAAAAAAAATGTTAGTTATTTGTCTTATACTGGAATGAATGAATCTTTAGCTGAATCTCAAGTAATTCCTTACATAAATATTATAAGTAAATTTGCAGAAGTTCATTTAATTAGTTATGAAAAAGATGAGCTAACAAGTTATGATAAGAATTTTATTCGATCTAAATTTAAGTCTAATAAAATTAAATGGAGCTATAAAAAATATCATAAATCACCAAGGATGTTTGCAACTATCTATGATATTTTATCAATGGTTTATTTATTAATATTAGATAGGCAAAAACATAAGTTACACTATGTGCATTGCAGAAGTTACGTTACTTGTATAGCTGCCTATTTTTATGCTTTTTTCTTTTCCAGAGTAAGATATATATTCGATATGAGGGCATTTTGGCCAGACGAATTAGTATCGGCTAAAACCTTAAAAAAGCCTTCGATATTATATTTCTTACTCAAGAAAATGGAGGCGACTTTAATAATTAATTCTTTTGCAACAATAGTTTTAACAGATGCAGCTAGAGAGTATTTGTTAAGTAAACCAGAATATAGTCTTAGTAAGTTTTATACAATTCCAACCTGTGTAGATCATTACAAATTTGTTAGACATAATGCTGAAAAAAAACTGGTTATTGAAGACAATATTGTTATTGGAACTATTGGAACAATAAATAGTGGTTGGTTCATGATTAAGGAGTTTGCTACTTTTTTGTCTCATTTCAAAGAACTTAATCCAAAAACTACTTTTAGAGTTGTCACTAAAGATGATCCTGTTCTATTGCTGAGTCAATTGAGTAGTTTTGGTATTTTGAAAGAGGATATGGAGATATTTTCTTCATCTTCAGATAAAATGCCCGATGAAGTTGCAAAATTTGATATTATTGTGATGTTTTTCATTTCTAATTTTTCAAAGCTAGGAAGTGCTCCTACAAGGTTTGGAGAGGCTTTGGCATCTGGCATACCATGTGTAGTTAATTCAGGAGTTGGTGATTTAGATAAGATAGTCGGTGATAATAATGTTGGAGTTGTTGTTCATGATTTTACTGATTTAGTGATGAAAAAAAAATGTAATGAAATCATCTCATTATTGGGCGATAATTCAATCCATAGGCACTGTAGAGAAGTTTCAAAAAAATACTTTAGTTTAGATAATGCAAAGATTTATTATGAAGATTTGTATGGTTAGTTAATTGCTAGCCGAATATAAAATTAAACAATAAAAAATAATTATGTGTGGAATTTCAGGTGTGTATTCACCAACTAAATCAGCTGATAAATTAACCAGCATTGCAATTAATATGGCCACAGCCATTTCACATCGTGGCCCTGATGATGATGGTGTTTGGATAGATAAAAATTATAATTTAGCATTATCACATCGTCGTCTATCTATTATTGACACTTCAAATGCTGGACATCAGCCAATGTCTTCAAATTGTGCGAGATATACCATAGTGTTTAATGGAGAAATCTATAATTATCACTCAATCCGTAAACAGCTTGAAAGTAGCAATCTCAATATTAAATGGCGAGGAGGATCAGATACAGAAGTTCTTCTTGAGGCAGTATCTTCTATGGGCCTAATTAAAACACTCAACGTTATTCAAGGCATGTTTGCCTTTGCTTTATGGGATTCTGTTGAGGGTAAATTGCACTTAGTTCGAGATAGACTAGGAGAAAAGCCGATTTATTATGGTAATATTGGAAAAGATTTTGTGTTTGGTTCAGAATTAAAAGCACTCAAAGTACACCCTGATTTTAATTCTTCTATTGATAGAGATTCGATATCATTATTTCTTCAATATTCGCATGTTCCTTCACCAAAAAGTATTTTTGAGAATATATCCAAACTTGCTCCAGCTAGTATCTTGAGTATTGATTTAAAAAATAATCATCAAAAAACTTTTAAGTATTGGGGTTTAGAAAGTAATAATAATATTCAATATAAAAATAATGCAAGTGATAAGGAAGAAATATTGAGCCAACTTCACCAAAAGCTTAATTCTTCTGTATCAAATCAAATGATAGCTGATGTTCCAGTTGGAGCATTCTTGTCAGGCGGTATAGACTCCTCATTAATTGTTGCACTTATGCAGCAAAACTCTATGAAACCAGTTCATACCTTTTCAATCGGATTTACAGAGTCTCAGTACGATGAGTCAAATTATGCACGCGCAGTTGCTAATCATTTGGGAACAAAACATACAGAGTTAATTGTTTCCCCTTCAGATCTACTAAATACACTTCCTATGTTGCCAAATATTTATGACGAGCCATTCGCTGACTCTTCACAGACGCCAACTTATTTGGTTTCTCAACTTGCTAGAAATGACGTAACTGTTGCTCTTACTGGAGATGGTGGTGATGAAGTTTTTGGTGGCTATAATAGGCATATGTGGGCAAATAATGCCTGGGATAAAATGAACCATCTGCCTAAGTGGTTTAGAGTATTTTTGAGCACTGTTCTTTCTGCACCATCAGAATATAAAATTAATAAAATTTTTGAATTTCTAAATTACTTGATTCCCATAAAGTACCAAGTAAATCTTCCAGGTCAAAAAATTCATAAAGTTGCTATTTCATTATCAGCATTAAATATAAAGGATCTTTACCATTGCCTAACTTCTTTATGGATCAATCCAACAAATGTAGTTATCAATTCAAGTGAAAAAGTAATTTCTATGAGTCAAGTTAAAGGCAAAAGTTATGCTGAACAGATGATGTACTTAGATCTTGGAATCTACTTGCCTGGAGATATTCTAACTAAAGTCGATCGAGCAGCAATGGGCGTGAGTCTTGAGACAAGAGTGCCATTTTTAAACCATAAAGTTGTAGAATTTGCTTGGAATATGCCAATTGAGATGAAAATTTACAGGGGAGAAGGAAAATGGGCTCTTAGACGCATATTGGAAAAATATATACCAAACCAGTTAATTAATAGACCTAAAATGGGATTTGGAGTTCCAATTGATTCATGGCTTAGAGGCGAATTGTTTAATTGGTCTAAGTCTATCTTAAATGAAAAAATAATTCATAATGATGGTTTCTTTAACTACCAAGAAATTAATAGAATATGGGAAGAGCACCAAAGTGGAAAATATAATCATGAACATAAATTATGGAATATTTTGATGTTTCAAATGTGGCTTCATAATGGTGAGAATGGATGATTTATTTTTCTAATTTTGCTGATTATTGCATGGCTAATAAAAAAAAGGCCTTCATCTTTTTAGTTATCTTTCATGCAATAAATGTTATTTTATTTGATTTTATTCAGCAATCTCATTTCTTAAGTGATCTTCATGATAATAAGCCTGGCTGTTGGGATTTTGCTATGGACTGTTTCCTATATCAAGGTGAGGCTTTATCTCAATTAGGATATATTGAAAATTCACAATGGATGGAATGGTTGTTATCATACTCCGATCATCTTCATGTAAAAATTATGTCTTTAGTTTACTGGGCTACAGGGTTTTCATCACCAGTTGTCTATGAAGTGACCATTCTTCCATTTGTTTGGGCGTCATCAATATTGTTAATATACAACTCTTCTAATATTCTATTTCCTGACTCAAATAAAATTCCTTTATTAACATGCCTATTTTTCTTTCAACCTTCTTTTTTCTTGCATTCTACTCAGCTTTTAAGAGACCCATATTTCACACTTGGATTTTGTTTTCTTATTTATGGAATGGTAGTTTTTTACAAAACTAAATTATCTTTTAATGGGGCTATAAATATCAATATAGGTATTCTCTTAATGCTTGCAATGAGGTCATATCTATCACCGTTACTATTATTATTTTTAATCATCTTCTCTTTAGTTGCTTTATATCATAAGAGATCTTCCTATTTGTATTTACTGATAATATTATTGCCTTTACTTTTATTTCAAAACATTAGTATTAATCGATATATGTCTTTCGATCAATTGAATAAAGATCTTAGTCCAACATTTTATTCAATGCCAGATTTGGATAGATTTGAAGAAATTATTGGAAACATGACAGTCAAAGAAGAAGAAAAATTTGAAAAAAATCTTGCTATTAAACTATTAGAATTGGAGAATAGTTTAATAGCGCTCCAGCTTGAAGATCCGTTACTCCAGCTTGAAGATCCGTTACTCCAGCTTGAAGATCCGTTACTCCAGCTTGAAGATCCGTTACTCCAGCTTGAAGATCCGTTACCCCAGCTTGAAGATCCGTTACCCCAGCTTGAAGATTCGTTACCCCAGCTTGAAGATCCGTTACTCCAGCTTGAAGATTCGTTACCCCAGCTTGAAGATTCGTTACCCCAGCTTGAAGATTCGTTACCCCAGCTTGAAGATTCGTTACCCCAGCTTGAAGATTCGTTACCCCAGCTTGAAGATTCGTTACCCCAGCTAAAAAATGGGACTTCGCAAATCAAGATGAAAGAAAAGTTGGAGTATCTTGAGAATAAGTTACGTCAAGAGTATAAAGCTAAGAAAGTTAGGGATAAACTCGTTGAATATGAATATGTAAAGATTTTTGACTCTGAAAAATTTGAAGAAAAAACTAAAAGAGTCAAAGAGAGTTTAGGATTTTTTTCTAAAATTAAAATAAATCCTGAGACACCAGCTTACCTACTATTTGTTGCAAATACGCTAGATAGAGTAGCTATTCAACTTTCTGCCCTGAGATTAGGGTTTCATAATTATGGAAGAAATATTCAGGGTGGTTCTTTTGTAGATGTGAATCAGGACTATCTTACTTTTGATAGTATTATTGCTTATTTACCTAAAGCGTCGTATTATGGATTTTTGTCGCCTTTTCCAACAAGTGTATTTAAATCTGGTCACGAAACTGGACGTATTGGAAGTGTTTTAGCTGGCATAGAAATCTTGATTTTTTACGTTGTTCTTGTTGGAGTTTTTTACATGTTATTTAAAGCTCGAACACAAATTGCACCAATTTCAGTAGCGATTCTACTTTCTGTTGCTATAATTATTTTATTAGGATATGTAATCCCAAACCTTGGAGCTTTGTATAGAATGAGGCAACCATATTTATTGCCATTTTACTTAGCTGGTGTACAGGGATTATATCTATTATTTAAGCATTCAAATAGTAGATTAAATTAGACATAACTATTTATATTTTAAATTAATCATTTTGAAAAAAATACTATTTATCGTATCTGAAGATTGGTACTTTATTTCTCATAGACTGCATATTGCCATTGCAGCAATGGAAAATGGTTATGTAGTTGCATTATTAAGTCATGTATCAAGTCATAAAGAACTTCTAGAGTCTTATGGTATAAAAGTATTTAGCTGGCCACTAGATAGGAGTTCACGTAATCCATTTAAAGAGTTTTTTTCCATTTATCATGCTATTTATACAATTCGCAAGTTTAAGCCTAATTTAATTCATTCAGTTGCTCTAAAACCAGTTTTTTATTCACTACTATCTAGAGTTTTTTATAGAGCTGATGGTCATATCTTAGCTCTTGCTGGGTTAGGTTTTGTTTTTAGGTCTAAAAGTAGTTTATCAAAATTTTTAAGATTTTTTTTAATTCCTATTTTTAAGTTATTATTTCGAGGCAAGAAAATAAGGTTGGTACTTCAAAATATCGATGACAAAAATTTACTATTAAATTTAAGAATTATCGATTCAAATAAAATTAGATTAATTCGTGGATCTGGAGTAAATACTTCTGATTTTTTTCCAAATCATGATCCTCATGAGATTCCTCTAGTTATATTGCCAGCGCGTATGCTTTGGGATAAGGGGGTGCAAGATTTTGTTAATTGTGCTAAAAAATTTACTAAAAAAGATAAAAATGTTAGATTTGCATTAGTTGGTGACCCAGATTTACATAATCCTGAGAGTGTTTCTATTATGCAATTAAAGCATTGGGTTGAATTGGGTATTGTAGAGTGGTGGCCGAAACAAAATATTATGCCTGAGGTTTATCATATGACCGATATTGTATTGTTTCCTTCTTACCATGAGGGCCTTCCAAAAGTACTTTTAGAGGCTGCAAGCAGTGAGATTCCAATTGTGTCATATAATGTTTCTGGCTGCAAAGAAATTGTAAAAAATAATGTGAATGGATTTCTTATTCCATTTCAAGATGAAGATGCTTTATATTTATCGATATTAACATTATTGGAAAATTCTAAACTGAGACTTGATATGGGTAGAAAGGGCCGTGAAATTGTTATTAATAATTTTACAGAGGGCAGAGTGTCTTCTGAAACAATGAAAGTTTGGGAGGAGGTTTTAAGATGATAGCTTTAGTAACTGGAGCTACCGGCTTTATTGGCACAATTCTGATAAAAGAACTAGAGTCTAAGGGTTATAAAATACGCATTGTATCTCGAAAAAATCATAAAGATCATGATACTATTATTTGTAACTTAGGCTTTGAAAAAATTCCTGAATCTGCATTTGACTCAGTTGATTTAGTTTTTCATTTGGCAGGATATACTCATGATCTTGAGAATAAAAGTAGTAGGGATGTAATTTATCAAAATATTAACGTAATGGCTACTATAGATATAATGAAGGCTGCCTCAAGACAAAGAGTAAGTAAATTTATTTTTGTCAGTAGTGTGAAAGCCGGAGGTATAAATAATCAATCAGTCAATATGACTGAAGCTGATCAGTTAAATCCTTCTGATATTTATGGGAGAACAAAAAGGCAAGCTGAAGTTTCTATTCTCAAGATGGGGAAAGACTATGGAATTGATGTATCAATTATTCGACCTGCTTTAGTATACGGAATCAATATGAAGGGTAATCTTGCTTTTATGGTTAACAGTATAAAAAGTGGCTGGTTCCCTCCTTTGCCTGAAACTTATAACAAACGCTCTATGATTAGTGTAATAGACTTAGTTACTGCAATAATTTTAATAACTGAAAATAAAAAAACAGATCAAAATATTTATATAGCTACTGATGGATATCAATACTCTTCAAGAGGCATTTTTGATGCAATATGTCTTGTGAATGGTAAAAAAATTCCAAATTGGGCGGTACCAAAATTTGTCTTTTTAATGCTTGCTCGTGTTGGAGATGTAATTAAATTCTTACCTTTTAACTCTCATAAATATCAAAAACTTTTTGGAAGTGAAAGCTATTCTTCAGTAAAGCTCAATAAGTTAGGGTTTTCACCAGAGTATAATTTTATTTCCTATTTTCAACAATACAATAATGGAAGATAAATTATGCACAGAATAGTTAATTTTCTTTTAGCGATGTTGTTATTGCCATTTATATTATGCATAATTACATTTATATCAATAATATTGTATTTTTTTCAAGGAAGGCCTTTGCTTCACTTGTCAAAGCGAATTGGTAAAAATGGAATATTTTTTACCATGCCAAAATTTCGCACAATGATTCTGAATACTCCAGAGGTTGCAACACATAAGTTAAGTGATCCAGGTGAATTTCTAACTCCTGTAGGGCGTTTCTTAAGAAAAACCAGCCTTGATGAGCTTCCTCAAATATGGAGTGTTATAATTGGTGATATGAATTTTGTTGGTCCTCGGCCAGCTTTATTTAACCAAGATGATTTGATTAAATTACGTATTAAAGAAGGTGTGGATAAATTAGTTCCAGGAATTACAGGGTGGGCTCAAATTAACGGTAGAGATGAATTATTAATTCCTGATAAAGTAAAATTAGAGGTCGAGTATTTAGAACGTCAATCATTATGGTTTGATTTCAAAATATTATGGATGACCTTTGTGAAAGTTATTAAACAGGATAAAGTGAGCCATTAAAATTAATAAAGTGAACAGCTGATTTACTATTAGAACCTAAACTTAGAATGATTAAAAAAATTATAAACTTAACAAGAAATAATAAAAAACTTATTCTTATCTTAGCAGATTCAATAGCTGTTATATCTGTATTGCTAATGTCTTTCTTAATTCGCCTTGGTTTTGGGCATGTTCCCACCAACGATCTATTTTTAGTTATTTTTGGATCGCCAATTATTGCTATTCCTATATTTATTCGATTTGGGCTGTATCGTTCTATTATTCGTTATATTGGATTTAATGAATTATGGGCGATTATTCAGTCTGTTTCTTTGTACGCAATTTTATGGGGGGTAGTTGGACTTTTAGCTTCGATTGATGGAATACCTCGCTCTGTAATAGTTATTAATTGGTTGCTTGCTATATTATTTATAGGTGGCATGAGAATGATTGCCCGTTGGCTATTATCTGAATTTGAAAAAACAAAGAATAAGAAAAATGTTGTTATTTATGGTGCTGGTTCTGCTGGAAGACAGCTTGCGACTGCATTGAATCAGTCTGATGAATATTTTCCAATGGCCTTTATAGATGATGCAATTGATAAACATAAGTCATCCATTAACGGTTTAGAGGTATTTCCCTCAGGTGCTCTTCATAGTTTGATTAAGAAAAAAAATATAGGAGAAATATTATTGGCGATGCCTAGTTTGTCTCGTTCTCGTCGAAATGCAATTGTTGACCTTGTTGCTCCTTTGTCTATAAGTGTTCGCTCATTACCCAGTGTCTCAGAGCTTGCCCAAGGTAAAGTTAAAGTTGAAGATTTACGAGAAATTAATATTAAAGATTTGCTAGGCAGAATTCCTGTAGAGGCTAATACTCAATTATTAGCTATAAAAATTACTAATAAATCTGTTCTTGTAACAGGTGCTGGCGGAACAATTGGAGCAGAACTATGTCGTCAAATAATTAAATTGAAACCTAAGAGGTTAGTTCTGTTTGATGTAAGTGAATCTTCTTTATATCAAATCGAACAAGAGCTAAATGGAATAAATGATACTAATCTAGAGATATTGCCAATTATAGGATCTGTTATTGATAAAGCTAGAATCGAGAGTGTTCTTCGCTTTTACCAAATAGAGACTTTATATCATGCAGCAGCATATAAGCATGTCCCTCTAGTTGAATATAATCAATCTCAAGGAGTACTTAATAATGCAATAGGAACCATGTTTTTAGCGGAGGCTGCAATTGTGGCAAAAGTTAAAACATTTGTACTTATTTCAACTGATAAAGCAGTTAGACCAACAAATACAATGGGCGCTACTAAGCGTGTTGCTGAATTAGTAATACAGGCGCTTTCGAATAAGTCTAATAAAACTAGTTTTACTATGGTTCGTTTTGGTAATGTCTTAGATTCAAGTGGGTCAGTTATTCCACTATTTAGAAAACAAATTAAAAAGGGTGGCCCAGTTACAGTAACTGATAAAAATATAGTGCGGTATTTTATGACTATTTCAGAGGCAGTAGAGTTGGTAATTCAGGCAGGTGCTTTAAGTAAAGGAGGGGATTTATTTGTGCTTGATATGGGAGAGCCAGTAAGGGTTAATGATTTAGCAGAAAAGATGATACAATTAAGTGGCTTAAAGTTGCGTAACACGCTTAACCCTGAAGGGGATATAGAAATCCAATATATAGGCCTTAGGCCAGGAGAAAAGCTTTATGAGGAGCTGCTTGTTGGGGAAGAAACTTCTAAAACAGAAAATCCTCTTATAATGAGAGCCAAAGAAGAAATGATAGAGTGGGATTTGTTAAAGCCAATGATGACAGAGCTAATAGAGCTATCAAATGGAAGTGAGCAGCTCAAAATTCGAGAACTACTTCTTAAGATAGTTCCAGAATTTAAGCCTCAATCTGAGCTTATTGACTTACTTTATAAGAAAAAGTAAGAAGTTAGTAGCCATTTTTTCTTGCAAAATAACTTGTGGCCTTGAGATAGCCCTCAATACTGCCGCAATCAAATCTTTTGCCTCTAAATTGGTATCCAATAACTTTTCCATTTTTTGCTTGTTTAAGAAGAGCATCTGTTATTTGAATTTCTCCATTTTTTCCAGGCGAGATATTTTTAAGTATGTTAAAAATATCAGGAGTAAGTATATATCTTCCAATAATTGCCAAATTACTTGGAGCGTTATTAATATCAGGTTTTTCAACCATGTCAGTTACTAAGTAAGTATTATTTGAGTTACCAATTTTTTTTCCTGCAATAATCCCATATTGATTGGTTTGATCTTTAGAAACTTCTTCGATGGCAACTATAGAGCAGTTGTATTGCTTATATACTTCAATCATTTGAGTTATAATTCCATCACTACTATCACATAAATCATCTGCAAGAATTACTGCAAAAGGCTCATTTCCAATAAGAGGTTCTCCAGTTAAAATGGCGTCACCTAATCCTAGCATTTTTTGTTGACGGACATAAGTAAATGTTGAGCAATTAATTATTTCCTTAATTTCATTTAATTGGCTTTCTTTAGACGTACCAACTAATTGAGATTCCAGCTCAAATGAATTATCAAAATGATCTTCAATAGCTCTTTTGCCTCTACCAGTAACAATAGCCATGTTTTTAATACCAGCAGACAGAGCCTCTTCAACACCAAACTGTAATAGAGGTTTTGTTAGAATGGGAAGCATTTCCTTTGGAACAGCCTTAGTAGCAGGTAAAAAACGTGTTCCATATCCTGCAGCAGGAAAGAGACATTTGTTAATCAATTAGTTGCACCTTCTCATTTATATAAAGTTAGAAAGTTTTAGATGGAATATTACAATTTATTATACTTATAATATTAATTGATTACATTATAATATTTTATGGCTTTATAACTATCTATTATGATAAATAAACTGGCAATAGGAACTGCACAATTTGGTTTAAATTATGGTGTTACAAATCATAGTGGAAAAGTCAAAATAAAAGAGGTAATAAAAATATTAGATCGTGCAAATAATAGTGGAATTTATACAATTGATACATCGGCAAATTATGGAAATAGTGAGGAGGTTCTTGGTAAAATTGGAGTAAAAAATTGCCAAGTAATTACTAAAACTATAATGCTTAATGATGATGTCAACATAGTAGTTGATTGCTTTGAGAAGTCTTTATTGAGGCTTAATATTAATCAAGCAGAGGGTATATTAATTCATAATTTTGATGATATTAAAAACAAAAACTTTGATGTTTTGCTTAAAAGACTAGAAGAATTTAAAAGAGATGATGTTGTCAAGAAAATTGGCTTTTCAACCTATACGCCTAAACAAGTTGATTTTTTATTAGAAAACTTTGACTTTGACCTAATTCAGTTGCCATTTAATGTTTTTGATAATCGTCTTATTGAAGGAGGGCAACTAAAAAAATTGAAGAAAAAAGGTGTAGAAATTCATGCTAGAAGTGTGTTTTTACAGGGTATTTTATTAGAATTTAGCAATATATCTAGTTATTTTTTATCTTGGCAAAAAGAATTCCAGGATTACCAGTTAATAGTCAAGGAAAGTGAAATGTCTTTATTGGAGTACGCACTTAACTTTGTATTACATATTCAAGAAATAGATAAAGTACTAGTTGGAGTTAATAGCGAGTTACAATTAAATGAAATTATAAAATCAGTAAAAGATAAAAAAAATATAAAAGCCTTTCCTATTAATAACGTAAATCTCTTGAATCCTAGTTTATGGAAAATATGATAATAGCAATATTGCAAGCAAGATCAAGTTCATCAAGGTTTCCATTGAAAGTTTTGAGGCCTTTATTAAGTAAGCCTATGTTATTGCATCAGATTGAAAGACTTCGTAATTCTTCTTTAATTGATAATTTAGTAGTAGCAACTTCAATTGATAAATCTGATGATGCAATTGAGAAAATGTGTTTAGAAAATAATACTGAAATATTTAGGGGAGATTTAGATAATGTGTTAGATAGATTTTATCAGTGTGCTCAAAAGTATAACCCAAAATATATTGTTAGGTTAACAGGAGATTGTCCTTTGACTGATTGGCAAATCATTGACAATATGATTCAATTTTGTATTGATGGTAATTTTGATTATGTTAAGACATCATTAAGATTTCCAGATGGGCTTGATGCTGAAATACTATCGATGAAAGCTTTATCTGATTCAAAGTTAAATGCTACTTTACCATCTGAAAAAGAGCATGTAACTCAATATATTTTTAATAGGCCAAACCAATATAATAATAAAGTTTTTGATCTTAATCAAGATTTATCCCATCTTCGTTGGACTGTTGATGAGCCTGAAGACTTTATTTTAGTAGAAAAAATATATCAAGCTTTGTACAAAAAAAATCCATTTTTTCTAACAAATGACATTTTAAATTTACTAAAAGAAATACCTTCTTTATCTAATATTAATGATAAGTTTATTAGGAATGAGGGTTTAGAAAAATCATTAAAAGAAGACAAGGAGTTTTTAAAAAATGTATAAAAAATCAGACCAGCTTCTTCAAAGAGCTCTAGAATCAATTCCACTTGCATCACAAACCTTTAGTAAAAGCTTGACTCAATATCCTATGGGAGTATCTCCATTTTTTATTAAAGAGGGTAGGGGGTCAAAAGTGGTAGATGTGGATGGTAATAAATATATTGATTTTGTTAATGCTCTAGGAGCCGTTACTCTGGGCTATTGTGATGAAGATATTGATAAGGCTGTTCATGATCAAATGAAGAGCGGGGTTATTTTTTCATTGCCTCATACTTTAGAGCTAGATGTTTCTGAAAAATTGATAGAACTTATACCTTGTGCTGAAAAAGTCAGGTTTGCAAAAAATGGTACTGATGCGACCAGTGCATCAGTTCGGATAGCTAGAGCTTATACAGGTAAAGAACATATTGCTGTATGTGGCTATCATGGATGGCAAGATTGGTATATTGGTTCAACTGGCAGAGATCTTGGAGTACCACATGGAGTTAAAGAGTTAACTCATAAATTTCAATATAATAATATTAATTCACTTGAAATGTTATTCCAAGAGAAAGAAATAGCTTGTGTAATTATGGAGCCTATGAATGTTGAATATCCAGAGAATAATTTTTTAGAAAAAGTTAAGGAATTAACCCATAAGAATAATGCATTGCTAATTTTTGATGAAACTTTCACGGGTTTTAGATATGCTATAGGAGGAGCCCAAGTTTTTTTTAATGTTATTCCAGATATGGCTACTTTTGGAAAAGGAATGGGAAATGGCTTTCCCTTATCAGCTGTTGTTGGGAGTAGTAAAATAATGAAAGTAGTAGAAGACATTTTCTTTTCTGGTACTTTTGGGGGTGAGACTTTATCACTTGCAGCTGCAAATGCAGTTATTAGTAAGTTTGAAGAAAAACATGTTATAAATTACTTATATGAAACTGGTAAATATTTATTGGAGCAATTAAATGGGCTTATTGCTGATAAAGATTTAGGCGATATTTTTTCTACTTCTGGGCACCCTTCATGGAGCTTTTTAAATATCAAAGAGCAAGAAAAATACAGTGTATTTGAAATAAAAACTTTTTTTCTGCAAGAGTCTTTTAAGAGGAAAATTCTATCCCTAGGATTTCATAATATAAGTTTTTCACATACCAAACAAGATGTTGATAGTTTAATTGCAATGTACTCGGAAGTATTGCCAATGATTAAGCTCCATATTTATAATGAAGAATTATTAGAAAATATTCATGGAAAAATACTAGAGCCTTTATTTAAAGTTCGATAAATATAGCCCACTATAAAGAAGTTTTATTAAGGTTTTTTTAGAGTATTCATTTTTTAAAATTTTTGTTTGCGTTATATTTATGAATAAAAAATAATCTTATATAAAATGGTACACCATAATTTAGGAAGAATTAATATGATAAGTAAACAAGTTTGTATATTAGATTATGGAAGTGGAAATGTTGGTTCTGTATCTAATTTGTTAAATCATATGGGGATTAAAAACATAATTTCTAATAAAGATAAAGATATTAAAGTTGCTACTCATTTGATGTTGCCTGGTGTTGGGTCTTTTGGATCTTCAATGGAGAAAATTAAAAAAAATATTCCTATGACGGTTTTAGAGTATGAAGTTCTTCAAAATAAAAAACCCTTTCTAGGAATATGTGTTGGTATGCAAGTTTTGGCAAAATATGGGACAGAGTTTGGGAGGCATGATGGTTTAGGCTGGATTGATGGCTCTGTAGATATAATAAACTCAGGTGGAAATCCTTTGCCTCATATTGGATGGAATAATGCTAACTCAGTTCAACAATCTAAGCTAATGATAGGGCTAGAAAATATAAACGACTTTTACTTTGTAAATAGTTATTGTTTTAAGGTTGCAAGTGAGGATCATATTATTGCTAAAACAACATATCATGAGGATTTTGTATCAGTCGTTGGTAAAGATAATATACTTGGTGTTCAATTTCATCCAGAAAAGAGCCAGAGCACAGGACAAATGCTAATAAAAAACTTCCTTAAATACGAATGAAGAAAAATCGTGTAATTCCAGTTTTATTATTAAAAAATGGATGGTTAGTTCAGAGTAAAGGATTTTCTAGGCATCAAAATTTAGGAAACCCTATAGATGCTGTAAAAAGATTAAGTAAATGGGCATCAGATGAATTAATATATCTTGATATATCACGAAATGATGTATATGACACTAAAAGAGATGACCAGGGTTATAAAAATATATCTTCTTTTCTTGGTATAATCGAAGAAGTTTCTAAAGAAGTCTTTATGCCTATGACTATAGGGGGAAAGATTAAAAGTCTTCATGATATTGAAGACAGGTTATTATTAGGTGCTGATAAAGTCTCTATAAATACCGAAGCTTATTATAATAATAAACTGATTCATGATGCTGCCAAGGAATTTGGCTCTCAGTGTATTGTAGTTTCTATGGATGTCAAAAAAACCAAATTAGGAAACAGAGTTTTTACAAACTTTGGGCAAGAAGATACAGGACTTGATCCTTTATATTGGAGTAAGTTAATGGAAGATTCTGGAGCAGGAGAGATTTTATTAAACTCGATTGATCGAGATGGTTCTGGGGAGGGTTATGATATCGAACTTATTGATGAAATTTCCAAAATGTGTAGTTGCCCCATTATTGCCTGTGGTGGAGTTGGAGAATGGGATCATTTTAAAGATGCTCTTGATAAAACCAATGTAGATGCAGTAGCTGCTGCTAATATTTTTCACTACACTGACCAAAGTGTCTATATGGCAAAAAAACACCTATTTAATACCGGTTGCAACGTTCGTAAACCTGATTTGCTAAAACTATAATATAAATATAATTTTATTAAAATATGAAAAAAGAAATGAAATATTGCAAAAATTGTGTCTACCCTTTTGCAACAGTTAATTTAGATATTGATGAGACTGGGATTTGTTCTAGTTGCAAATCAATTGATGCGAGCAATGTTATTCCTGATGAATTTTGGAGCAAGAGAAAAGAGAAATTAATTAAGCTCATTAAAGATAATTCGAGTAATGATTCAGAATATGATTGCTTAATTCCAGTTAGTGGCGGTAAGGACAGTTATTATCAGGCCCATGTAATTATAAAGGAGCTTGGTTTGAAGCCTCTATTAATGACATATCATGGAAATAATTTTCTACCGGAAGCAGATGAAAACCGAGACAATATGAGACATGTTTTTAATGCTGATCATATTATTTGGGGCCCTAGTGTTGACGTGTTGAAAAAACTTAATAGGTTGTCATTTAAAAAAATGGGCGATATGAACTGGCAAAATCACTGTGGGATATTTTCATCACCAATCCAAGTGGCAGTTAAATTTAAAATCCCATTGATTATTTGGGGTGAAATTAGCTGGGATATTTCAGGTATGTTTGATCCAGATGATTTTACGGAATTTAGTGCAAGAGTTCGTCATGAACATGATCTTAGAGGTTATGAGTGGTATGATTTTCTAGGAGATAAAGATGATTTTCTTACCGAAAAAGATATGATTTGGGCTAAATATCCCTCCGATGAGGATATTTTAGAGGTTGGTGTAAGAGGGCTTTATCTTGGTAATTTCTTTAAGTGGGATGCTAATGAGCATACTAGAATGGTACAAGAAAAATATGGCTGGCAAGAAGCTAGAAAGCCATTCGAAAGAACATATCGTCGTTTTTCAAATTTAGATGATCGATATGAAAATGGAATCCATGATTTGTTAAAATTCATTAAATTTGGCTATGGCCGTTGCTCTGATCATGCTTCTAAAGATATTAGGGAGGGCTATATGAATCGAGAAAAAGGAATTGAGATGGTCAAGAAATATGACCATGTTGTTTCGAGTGATTTATATTATTGGCTGGATTATGTTGGAATGAGTGAAGAAGAATTTTGGAGTATTGCTGATACTTTTCGCGATCCAAGAGTTTGGTGGATTGAAGATGGCCAGTGGTGGAAAATGAATTTATGGGGTGGATCATCATCATATGGGCCTGTGAACTTAACTCATGAACAAATTATATTATTTAATGAGAAACAAAATAATCTATAGAATGTAACTCCGAATATTTTTTTAGCTTTAAATTGTTTTATCTAAATTAAAGTACCATTCATAATAGGTAATTGTAAGTTTAATTATTATTCAAAAAATAAGCGAAAATAACAATGAAAATAGGTACTTTTGATTTAGATAAGGATGGAGTGTATATAATTGCAGAAATGAGTGCTAATCATAATGGTAGCTTAAAAAATGCCTTAAGTACCATAAAGGCAGCAAAAGAGATTGGTGCTAATTGTATTAAGCTCCAAACTTATACTGCAGATACAATAACCCTTAAGTCTAAAAAAGATGATTTTCTGATAAGTAACGATTCAATATGGGATGGTATGTATCTTTATGATTTATATAAAGAAGCATCTACTCCATGGGAGTGGCATAAAGAGCTTTTTGATTATGCACGAAGCATCAAGATAGATATATTTTCAAGTCCATTTGACAAAACTGCTGTAGATTTTCTTGAGCAATTTAATCCCTCTGCTTATAAGATAGCTTCATTTGAAATTACAGACTATGAGCTTATTAGATATACAGCTTCAAAAGGTCGGCCTATAATTATTTCAACAGGTATTGCAGAAAAGGATGAAATACAAGATGCGGTAAATATTTGTTTAGGTGAGGGTAATAATAAAATTGTACTGCTCAAGTGCACCTCATCTTATCCAGCTCCATTAGAAGATGCAAATTTGATGACTATTCCAAATTTAACTGAGACTTTTGGAGTTCTTGCTGGCTTTTCTGATCATACAATTGGCTCAACTGCTCCAATTATGGCAGCAACGCTTGGCGCTAAAGTTATTGAAAAACATTTTATTTTAGATAGGTCCTATGGAGGGCCTGATTCAAGTTTTTCAATGGATAAAAAAGAATTTAGTCAGATGGTTAAAGCTATAAGAGAGGTAGAAAAACTTATAGGTAATGTAGACTATACTATGAATGAAAAAAAGAAAAAATCTAGAAAATTTAGCAGAAGTTTATATGTCACTAAAGATATAAAAATTGGTGAAATTTTTTCAGAGGAAAATATTCGAAGTGTGAGACCTGGAAATGGACTTCACCCTAAATACTTAAGTGAAATTATTGGTACCACTTCAAAGAAAAATTATGAATTTGGCGATAGGCTTGTATTATAAAGAAAGAGCTTAATTAATATAAAGAGTATCGATTATTTTTTCAAAGTTTAAGGTTATATCAAATAGACTTTTAAGATATTATTGAGGATTTCAATTCATTTGTAATGGTGGCATCTTTGAGAAGAATATCAGACCAAAATGTTTTCTTATTAGTATTATATGTTGCTAATATTGATTCAAAAAATTTTGCGTATACATCTCCTATAAAAAATTTTTCATTATTAAGATCATTCATCTTAGTTTTTAAGCTTATCTCAATATCGGCTGGAGGGGAAAAAACTCTATTTAAGGCAAGTGAAAAATTACTTCCTTTTATCTCTAAATTATTCTTATAGTCCAAATCAAAGCCAAAAAATCCATGTACCACTTTATTCTTACCAAATTCTAGTTTTATTGAAAAGCTAGTAATAATATTAGTTGACTTGTCAAAAGATATGGCTTCTCCAGAAATATAGCTGGGAAATTCATTAAATAAAACTCTTCCAATTGAAGATCCATATGCTGACATATCATTAAAAGCCCCACCATCAAATTCAGGAAAATTTCTAAAATTATCTTCTTTAAATGCTGGCACAGTAAAATATGCATTAACAGTTAGCAGCTTATCTTGAGCTGGAATAAGATTATTTTTGATAACATCTATGGCTGGATGAAATGGCCATACTGTTGATTCAGCAAGACATAAATTTTTTTTGAGTGAAAGTTCAACTAAATATTCTGAATCAGACAGGTTAATAGTTGCAGGCTTTTCTACTATAACATTTAGTCCTTCCTCTAGTGATTTCTTAGCCCAAATAAAATGAAGATGATTTGGAAGTGAAATATAGACTAAGTCAGAGTAAGACGATTTAATAGCAGTATTATAGTCATCAAACCACACGCCAATTTTTTTACAAAACTTAACCTGCTTTAAAGTTCGTTTTTTACTTTTACTTGCAATATGTATTTTAGTAATTCCTCCACAAGAATTAAGAGCAGGCAAAACTCTCCGTAAGAAGACATTAGAACAGCCTAATACTAGAATTTCCATCTATTTATTAGATGAGAAAGGTAAACAAAAAATTAAACTCCTAAGTTCAACATTTAGCGATAATTCCATAGATCCGAAACTGTGAATTTGTGATAATGTCATCCATGCATAATTCTCTGGAACAACTATTTTCTTTGAGTTGGGAATTTTAACAATAATATGACGATTTTGACTTTTAAAAAATCTTCCACCCTCATTTGATAAAAGAGTATCAACGATTATCTCATTTCTACTATCATTTTCAAAAAACTTGATGAAATGTGGCATTTGATTACTTGAATTCACTTTATAGTTTCTGGGTGTAAATTGAACTGTGGCTGCTAGCTCAACAGTATCAATAAATCCTGCCTCAAATCGAGCATTAATTAAAAAATGCAACACTCCATCGTGAACTTGAGCGATTAAGCCGACAATTCCACCATCAGCACATTGGATTAAAGGCTGACTCCAAGAGGTTACCTCTCGACCAGGAGAGTGAACATTTACCCCAATAAGATCAAAAAATTTACCATCCTCATGCTTAATTGAATTTCCATCATAAGACCAATTTTTGGCTTCATTAATCGATACAAGTTTAGTATGTTTTATATTTTTCATTTTTTCTTGTGTAAACCAACTCATTAACTCTCTTTGTGAGTTAGAAGAATCTGAATCATTACAATGTAAAGAAGTAATTATAGTTTTGTTACCAATGGAAATTTCGATTGGACCATCATTTTCTGGTGGAATTGAAAATGGCATTCCACCAATTATAGATCTACAGTCAAGATGAACTAAATTAGGAGTCTTATGAAGCTCTCGTAATTGGCCCAGGGTAAGCCAAAAGTAATTTTTATCCTCAGGAATATGATGATTGTCTTCCAATAAAATGACAATATTTTGATTTCTCTTTCTATAATATCGAGACCCTTGTTCAGAGCGAAGTTGATTAAAAATAACTGTTCCAGTTGACTTGCCTATAAAATACTCAATAAATTTAGTACTTTTACCACCATGAACTTTTGTATAGTTACTTCTAGTCGATTGCACTGTAGGAGATACTTGAATAAAGTTTATATTTCCTGGCTCCATTTTTGCTTGAACTAAGACATGAATAATGCCATCAATTCTTTTAGCAAGAAGCCCAAGAATCCCTTGCTCAGATTGATTTATTATAAGTTGAGTCCAATGTTGAAAATCTCCATTTACTTCGCGTTTAACATCTAAACCATTTACACTAAAAAACTTACCACTTTTATGCCCATAAGTTCCTGAAAAACTGTCCATAGACCAATCTTTTAAACTTTTTAAAGGGGCAAGGTCTACTTCAAATTTACCTAATTCTTTTTTTTGCGTAAACCAGATGTGAAAATCTTTTAAAGAGTTTATTCCTTCAGTTATTGAGGAAGAGTAAAGTAGTTCAAAATTGATATTTTTCAAGTTTGTCCCTTGTGATTTAAATGAAATAAAAGGTAAGTCGTTATTTAAAAATAATACTGATAAAATAAGTATAAAGTAAAGCGATAAGAATTATATGATCAATATTCTAAGAATTTTAATTATTGACCTCAATATTGTTAGCAATTATGATTAAAAAAATTACTAATAATGTTGCTCGAATACCAGCTGCTTATCTACTTCTTTTAATTTTATTCATTGGATTTACTCTAAGAACTGCTTGTTGGTTTTATATTAGCCCTCAACTTTTAGGGGACCACAATGACTATTCACAATTATCTATTTATATTACTCAAGGGAAATGGGATGCTTATTTTTCTAATGGGCGATTTTATCAGCCTGTGTATGTTTTATTATTGACCCCGATTTATCTATTGAATCTTTCTCAAGAGTTATATATATTTTTTCTTCATCATTTTTTATCATTAACTACAATCTATATCATTTATTTAATTGGTAAAAGAATTTTTGGAGTTTATTTTGGGCTGATTTCAGCTTTTTTAATATCTATAAATGTAATGATGATTTTTTGGTTTCCCTGGGTTATGTCAGATATTGCCTTCCATTTTTTTGTAGCACTTTATGCTCTCATGTCTACTAATCTTTATAAAAATCAGATAAAAGTAAACTATATTCTTTTCTTTGTTTCAGGCTTTCTTGTTACGTTAACTCGCCCTGAGGGAATTTTCATTTTTTTATCAGGAATTCTAATATTAATCTTCATTTATTTAATAAAAAAGTTATCTATCAGAAATGCAATTTTTCTTAGTGTAGGAATTATTTTCTTTTTATCATCACTCTTATTAACTACACTGGTTTATCATAAAAAAACCCAAGAAACTTTTTTATCTCAATTTCATGTTTCGTTAGCTATTTATGTTTCCTCTAAAATCTCATCAAATAGTGTAGAAGAACAGAATCAGTTATATGGTGGTATGATACAAGAGGATTTGAGAAATGCGAGGGTTAAGCCAGACTTTGTTAATGATAACTATTCCTTATCAATGATTGGACTTAAGTTTATTAAAGAGAATCCTCTTACTTGGGCTTCAATGTATGCATCTAGATTTAATGCAAATCTTTTTCCTTCAATATATACGCCAAATTGGTCACTAGAGCATCGAATTTATAATTTTTCCATGGCATTTATACTTATATTTGGAGGCATTATGGCTACACTATTTTCTGATTCACGGCGCTTTTTAGCAGCTACATTGGTAATATTTGCTTTCACATTAGCATTAAGTATGACCCTATTTCAAAGGGATATGGAATATCGAGTTCCTCTTTCAATATTTATTTTATTTTCAATGACTGCTCCTTATGGATGGTTTAAATTCTATGAATATTTGAAACACAATTAATGATGCTAAAAAATATTATTTTTTATATACCAGCTTAACCTTTCTGTATTTTATGAAAATAGCAATACTAGGAGTTGGTTTTTTAGGGGAAAAATTATTTGAATTTTTTTCGAAAAATTGTATTGTTGTTTGTGCCGATATTAATCCCAGAATCAATTTAATTAATAAACTTGATGCGACAAATAAAAAAGAAATTAATACATTTCTTTCTCTAGAAAATCCTGATGTTGTAATAGATACAATCGCTTTGTCGAGTTATTTTATTTGTGAAAAAAATCCTAAACTTTGTAGAAAGTTAAATTTTGAATCAGCAAAATATATTGCAGAGGCATGTGCAAAAATAAATGCAAAGATGGTATTTATTTCTTCCTCGTATATTTTTGATGGAAAAAAAGGTCACTATTCTGAAACAGAAATACCTAATTCCATAAATACATATGCTTTATCAAAAATTGATGCAGAAAAAAAAGTTTTAGAATTAGTTGATTCAATTGTTATTCGCTCTGAACCAATGTATGGTTTTGATATGATAAAAAAACAAATAGTTTTTGGTACTAATACATTTGAGCTTGATGTAAAAATTGGTTTTCCTAATATACTTAGAAAACCAATCTATATTGATGATTTTCCACCTATAATATCTTGTTTGATAGAAAAGAATAAGAGTGGAATTTTTAATGTTGCTGGACCAACTAAATTAAAGTGGTTTGATTTTGTGACCGATCTATCTTTATTAATTGACGCACAAAAAAAAATAAAGCTAGTTGATAGTTTAGACTGGATATTGAATCCACCCTATGACTCTAGTCTTGATACATCTAAGATTGAATCTCTTGGTGTAAGAACTACTTCCTTTAAAGTGGCACTTGAAAAAATAAAAAATAAAATAAACTTAATAACTAATGGTGAGCTAAATTGATAAATTCAATAAAAAACTGTCGTTCTTGTAATTCTGATAATATTAAAGTTGTTTTTGATCTTGGTAATCAGGTTTCATCAGGGGTTTTTCGGTCTGAAAATCTAAATGATATTATGTCTGGACCCCTTACTCTTATTAAATGTGGCGATTGTGATCTAGTACAACTAAAGCATTCTTACCCTTTAGATGAAATGTACAACGAAGGTTATGGATATCGCTCAGGTGCTACTGATTATATGCGACAGCATCTAAAAAAAATTATTGAGTTTGCAACTAAAAATGTAGTTTTAAATAAAAAAGATACAGTTTTAGATATTGGTTGTAATGATGGAACCCTTCTTGGAGGTTATGAGCAGGGGCAATATAATCTAGTTGGTATTGATCCAGTTGCAATAAAATATCTTGATTCTTATCACCAGGATACTAAAGTTGTTACTGATTTTTTTACTAAAGAAAATTATTTTTCAGTTACTTCTGAAAAGGCTAAGATTGTATCTTCCATTTCAATGTTTTATGATCTTGAAAATCCAGTTTCTTTTGCTAAAGAAGTTGCAAGTGTATTGGCAAAAGATGGTGTATGGGTTTTTGAGCAAAGCTATCTTCCTGCGATGCTCAGACAAAATTCTTACGATACAATATGTCACGAGCATTTGGAGTATTATTCACTTTCAGCGTTAGAATACATTCTTAACCAGGCAGGTATGACATTAGTTGACGCGTCTCAAAATGAAGTTAATGGTGGAAGTATTCGCTTAGCTGCAGTTCATAAAAATAGCTTGCTTGCTTCTAAAATATCACCTGAAGCTATTTGGCTTATTGAACAAGAAAAAAATCATGATATTCATTCCAATAATTCATTTGTAATATTCCAGGAAAATGTTAATCGTCAAAAAATTGACTTAATTAATCTTTTGCAAGAACTTAAGAAAAAAGGAAAGAGTGTTGTTGGATATGGAGCTTCTACAAAGGGAAATGTAATATTACAACACTGTGGTATTACATCTGAATTACTTCCTTATATTGGAGATATTACCTCTTTTAAGGATGGAACTTTTACCCCAGGAACAAAGATACCAATTATTTCAATGGATAAAGCCAGATCATATAACCCTGATTATTTTTTAGTTCTACCGTGGGCTTTTAGAAATGATATTCTTTTACGAGAAAAAGAAACTATACAAATGGGTACGAAATTTATATTTCCTTTACCATTTGTTGAAATCGTAAGTTGATTTTTTTCTCAAACATTTATAGATTAGATAAATAATGAATTTAAAAACTAAGCAAAAAGTTGATTACTCGATAGTAATTCCTGTTTATCAAAATGAAGGCTCTTTAGAGAAAACTTTTAGTACTTTAAAGGCAGATGTAATTGATCAAAACCCTGAATATATTTCAGAAGTTATATTTGTTGATGATGGATCAACAGATAACTCATTTCAAATTCTCCAAAATCTTTATAAAGCTTTTCCTGAATTAATTGTTATAGTTAGGTTAACAAGAAATTTTGGTACTTATCCAGCAATAATTGCTGGATATGAAAAAGCACAAGGATCTTGTCTAGTTAACATATCAGCAGATCTTCAGGATCCACCTATGCTTATTAATGATATGTTGAATGCTCATTTTAATGAAAATTATAATATCGTAATATGTCATAGAAACGCTCGTGATGAAAGTGCATATAGATCTTTTACTTCGAAAGTATTTTATGGAACTATCAAAAAATATTGCTTCCCAAATATGCCAAAGGGAGGGTTTGATTTTATGTTGATTAGTGATAAGGTAAAAAAAGAAATACTTCAAGATTTAGAGGCTGATTTTTTCCTTCAAGGAAAAGTATTGTGGACTGGTTATGATATTAAATTTATTCCATATAAGCGCAGAAAGAGAGAGGAAGGAGTAAGTCAATGGACTTTTTCTAAAAAACTCAAATGGTTTATGGATGCTGTCATGAGCTATTCTTTTTTTCCAATTAGGTTTATAAGCTCGGTAGGTGTAATTGTTGCTTTAATTGGCTTTATGTATGCTTTAGTGGTTTTTTTCCAACGAATGTCCTCAGATAATTTTATTTATGGATGGAGCCCTATTGTTATTTTAATGTTGATACTTTCTGGCTTCCAATTACTGATGCTAGGTGTAATTGGAGAATATGTATGGAGAACTCTTTCACAAAGCAGAAATAGACTTCAGTATGTAATTGATGAGATTATTGAAAAAAAATAAAATTTTTAAAACTAATTACTATATTCCCTTTTTTTTCAGCCACATAAATACAAATTTAATCAAATATTAAGTTAATAATATAAATTATTTTGTATTAAGCATTTCAATTAAATTTTTAAACAAAATTTTTGGGGATCGAAAAATTTTAATTAAGATGTCAAATGGTCTCATTAGAAAGTACATAAATAAAGCTTTATTCAAATCTTTGCTTAATTCAGGATTCTCATCCTCTAATGCCCACCTAATAGTTGGCAATATATGTTTTCTATGAATTTTAAGTAGCTTATTAACTACTTTAAAATTATTTTTATTAATAATACTATTATAGTAATTAATAGTTTCTTGGTGCATTCGTAACCTTGGAGAGGTATGTGAATACGCTGAACCTATTAAATCATTTTCGTGTGTATCAGGCATCGGGTTTTTAGTGAAAGAAACCGGAAAATTAATATAAATACATTTTGATATATCTAAAGTAACAAGTTTAATTAGTAAAAAAAATTGAGGGTAATATTTACTAAGATTAACGTATTTTTGAGATATATTATCAAAATCATTTATAATATCTTGAGTACTCGTAATATTGAAAACTACGCCAGATAAATGGCTAGAGGCAGAACGAAGATCTCCATAGCTTAATGCTATATTTTTATTTTTACCTCTGTATAGTTTTTCATTTAAATAGAATTGTGGACATAAAAAATAATAATCATTATTCTCTAGTAGATTTAAGAGTTTATAGATATTTTCCTCATATATAAAATCTTCATCTGGAAGCCACATAAGGTACTTAGTCTTACAGCAATTAAACAACTTAATAGTATTTTTAGAGAAGCCAATATTTGTTTCATTTTTAATAAAAGTAAATTTATTTTTATATTTAGAATTCAAAATACTAAAAGTATCATCATCAGAATTATTATCAATAACTAATAATTCAATCCTATCTAATATATCTAAAGAAAGAATATAGTTAATATTTTTAATTAGAACTTCTTTTCTATTAAAGGTTGGTATTCCAATTGTTAATATTTTATTTTTTTGTGACATAATTATTAACCATATCTTTAATCAATAAATCAAAATTCTTAGCTATTATTTTATTTTGCCAAGGAGGCTTATTATTTTCAAAAACCTTGTAAGATATCATTTTCATATGTTTGAATCTTCCATATCTGCAGTTTATTTTTTTATTTGTTACTCTTTCAATTGACAAAACAATATCTTTAATTTTCATTCTAAAACCACTTATAAAATAACATTTATTTATATTTTTTTTGGAAGACAATAAAAAAGATATAGAGTGAAGAATATGTTCATTAATTGAAGATATGTGAGATAAATCAATGATTTTATTAGCGTTAGATAAATCAATATTTTCATTAGAAAAAGAAGATTTAATTAGGAAGTCAACTAATTTATTTCTATTATCATTAGGTCCAAATGTATCAAAAAATTTTAACGTAATAAAATTAAAATCACGATATTCTGAATAATATTTAACAATATTATCTAAAGATTCTTTAGTTGCTGCATATAAATTGGCAGGCAAATAAGCAGATTGATTTCCAACATTTTGAAAATAAGATCCAAAATTAATTATTTTTCTGCATTCTGAATTAGCCATTGCCTCTAGAATTTCTGTACCAAATAGAATATTAGAGCTAATCAATGAAGAGATATCATTTGAATTATGTTCTTTAATATAATTTGTTGCTAAATGGATAACTATTTCAGGTTTTGCTTCTTTAAAGAAACTTATAAGATTAGTTATTTTTTGATCATAATAGAAATTAGTAATTTTTTTGTTTTGATGAGTTATTTTTTTATCTCTGTTAACTAAAAATAACTTATGTTCAGTTTTTTTAAGAAAATATGTTACAAGGTTCCTTCCAATAAACCCAGTTGAACCTGTTATTAAGATTCTTGCCATTAAAAATCACCAATATAATTTTTCAAAGAAATGAATTCATTATCCCTAGAAGAGGTTATTGGATTGTCAACTGGCCAGTCAAAGCCAATACTATTCCAATATATTCCTTTGTCATGCTCTGGTGAATATATCGAAGATGTGTTATAAAATGTTAAGGAATCATCCTCAACCGCCATAAAACCATGAGCAACTCCAGGTGGTAAGTATATTAGTTCTGGTTTTTCTGATGAAATATTCATAGTAATGTGTTTTTTATACATTTTAGAGTTTTTCCTTAAATCTAAACTAACATCAAGGACTTGTCCACGCATACATGAGACTAATTTATATTGATCATAAGGCTTTTCTTGAAAATGCATTCCTCGAATCACATTTTTTTTTGATATAGAAAAATAGGATTCAGACCATACAGAATTTAGTGAATTTTCTTCAAACACTTCTGAATTAAATGTTTTAATGAAGCCCCCTCTAATATCTAGATGCTCCTTCAATATTATTTTGTAAGCACCAGGGATTTCCAATTTTTCAATATTACTAATCATTATAAAGTTTCCAAGTATTGATAAAAATCAATGTACCTTTTTATTTAGATAGCTACAATTTTACCAAAATAGAGATTAAATAATTTTTAATTACATTTTAAAATATTATATTTTTATTGATTAAGTCTAAAAAATTATTAGTTTAGAAACGATATATAATATAGTCATATTGAACCTGAATTTAAAGAATGTAACCTAATGCAAAATATACTTTTTAGAGCAAACTCATCGTCTACTCTTGGAGTAGGCCATATAATGCGTGACTTGGTTTTAGCTTCACAGTTTAAAGATGCAAGAGTGATTTTTGCTACAGAAGAGCTACCTGGCAATATTAATGAAAAAATTCAAGAACAAAATTATTTAATTGAAATTTTGAATTCAAATAATCTTGAAGAGTTAGTTCTTTTAATCAAGAAACATTCAATTGATACAGTAGTCATAGATCATTATGCTATTGATTATGACTTTGAAAAAGCTTTGAAAAGAGCGACAGGTGTAATTATATTTGCTCTTGATGATACTTACCAAAAACATTATAGTGACATACTTTTAAACCATAACGTTTACGCTGATAGTGATAAATACATAGATTTGGTGCCTAAAAATTCAGAAGTAAGATGTGGTAGTAAATATACTTTATTGAGAAACGAATTCATTAAAGAGAAAAAGAAAGGACGACAATTTCCAAATGATGTTAATAAAAAAAATGTCTTTATATCAATAGGTGGAACAGACCATTCTAATCTTAATATAAAAATATTAGAGGTACTTAAAGAAACTCCAAATATATTCGTTAATTTAGTAACTACATCTTCAAACAAGCACCTAAAAGAACTAAAATATTATGTCAAAAAACAAAATAATATAACTCTTCATATCGACTCTAATTCAATAGCTAAATTAATGAATAAAGCTCATTTTGCTATTGTAACTCCAAGTGTAACTTTAAATGAAATTCTATATTTGGGAATACCTTTTGTAGCAATACAAACTGCAGAAAATCAGAAATATATGTACAGTTATATTAAGAAACTGAACCTTAAAATTTTAAATTTTTTTAATGAGGATGATTTTAAAAGTAGCCTAAAAAGTTTTTAATCTATCACTTACTTCTTAAATTATGTTTATAAATATCTTAATAAGATAAAGTTGTTACATCATAATCAACTTGACAAAATTTATTAAGATAGAAAATGTAATTGAATATCAGTTTGAATTTAGTTAAAAATTAAATATTTGCCTCTATAATATGTTTTTATTACTTATTACTTATTACTTTTGATATATTTTATGTGCAGTCGATGCATTCATTCTCAGAGTAATTTATAATACTCTTTTTTCAAAAAATTTAAAAAAAAATGATAATACTAGGAATATCTTTTCTTTCTGATGCATCAGCCTGCTTAATGATTGATGGAAAAATAATTTCAGCTATAAGTGAAGAGAGAATAAATAGAAAGAAATTATGGAATGGTATACCAAATAGGTCTATTGAAAAGGTTCTTAAGATGGGTGGTATCAGTATGGGTGATATTGATTATATTGCAACTCATGGAACACATTTGATTGAACCAGATTCTGAGGCTTTCCAGAAAAAAATTAATAAAATTAGCTCTTCTAATCTCTCCGATGAATTAAAAAAGACTCAACTTTTAGCGCTAGATGAAAGATATAAAAAAGAGATGAAAATTATATCTGAAAGAACACCTGACTATTTAAAGGAAATACAAAATCTTGGAAAGAAGTTATGTATTTATGAACATCATCAAGCCCATGCTGCAACAGCTTTTTTTGGTTCTGGATGGGAGCAATCTTATTTGCTAACTGCAGATGGCTGGGGTGAAGATGGATCTGGCTCTTTCTGGAATGCACAAAAATCAGGAATTAAAAAGATTAGTTACACACCAACTATTGATTCTTTAGGTTATTTCTATGGCTCAATAACAAAATCTCTGGGCTTTCAGCCTCATAGGCATGAGGGAAAAGTTTTAGGATTGGCGGCTTATGATGTCAAACAAAAAAGTTATAAAACTATAAAAAAAATGATCTCTTATGATAGTAAAAATCATAGTTTTAGTGGAGATATGCATAATGGAATTTATAAGCCTTCTTATGATAATCCAGAACTAGATATTGCTATTTCAAAGTACTCACGTGAAGATGTTGCTTCCTCGGCACAAAAGCGTTTAGAAGAAGTTATATCTGATTTTTTATCTGGTATTGATGATTCAAATATTAGAATTTCTCTTGCTGGAGGAATATTTGCTAATGTCAAAGTAAATCAAAGAATTAAAGATCATCCTTCTGTATCTGATGTTTATGTATTTCCTAATATGGGGGATGGAGGGTTATCTATTGGTGCTGCATGGCTAGCATATTCGGAGCTTACAGGAAAAAAACCAGATGCATTAGATTCAGCGTTTATTGGTAATTCAGTTTCAGATGATAAAATTTTGAGTGAGCTTAAAAAAACTAGTTTGCATTATGAAAAAAAGCCATCAATCAATAATGAAATTGCGATTTTATTATCTCAGGGAGAGGTTGTTGCAAGAGTGTTTGGCTCTATGGAGTTTGGCCCAAGAGCTTTAGGTAATAGAAGCATTCTTTACCAGGCTACTGATAATTCAGTTAATAACTGGTTAAATCAGTATTTAAATCGAAGTGAATTTATGCCATTTGCACCTATGACATTAATTGATGATGTAGATAAATATTATGAAAATATTGATGGAGGTGAGCTTGCTGCCAAATATATGACAATGACTTTTGACTGCACTCAGCGAATGGTTGATGAAGCTCCAGCAACTGTTCATGTTGACAGGACTGCTAGACCTCAATTTATCTCAAAAGAAGATTATCCAGAAATGTATGAAATTCTAACTGAGTATAAAAAAATAACAGGACTTTCTAATATTATTAATACTAGCTTTAACATGCATGAGGAGCCTATAGTCTGTTCAGAACTTGATGCTATTAATTCATTCATTAAAAGTGGGATAAAATGGATGGCTTTAGGAAATTATTTAGTAAAAAACAATAACTAGGTGCTCTAATATTCAATATTGGGATTATAGTTAAGTAACTTAAATAGAGCTGTTTGAAATGGCTTCAATAATAAAGTGTTCTATCTTGCTAATCTATCTTTAGAAATTTGAACTAATTTATCGATTTCATCTGATAAGCTAGGAAGTTTTACTTCAAAAGTTTCTTCGAAATATGAACTGTCCATTTGCATATCATTTGGTCTACTAGCTTCAAACTGAAAGCTTGAAGATAATGTACGTTGTAAATTTGAACTATTTAATTCAAAAGATTTAGCTAGCTTAAAAGCAAAATCAGCTTTACTCATTCCAAATTTACTACCTAAATTAAATATTCCTGGTTTTGGATCTTTAACTACTTCATTTAACATCTGACATAGAGTTTCAATTAGCAAAGGGCTGAATTTTACATCCGTAAATACTTTAGTAATTTCTTGCTCATTTAAAGCTTTTAATAACCAGTCGCTAAAACTTATCTTACTGTTACAGTTGCTATAGCCAAAAAAATTAGTTCTTAAAATAGTTGCATTTACTTGAAGTGCAATCAAATCTGCAGCATATTTAGAGTATGCATAAGTATTTATTAGAGTCAAATCATTCTCTTTGCTAGGCCCTTCATTGTGATATAACTGATCAGTGGATATATGAATGAGATGACAAGAAGGGTTTCTATTGACCCACCCAACAATATTTGCAACAGTTTTAGTGTTTATTAAATAAGCTTTATGGGGGTTTCTTTCGCAGCTATCAACATCAGTTAGTGCAACTAGATTTATTATAATCTCAGGACAAATTTCATCTAAGATAGTTTGAGTTGATTCGTAATTGGTAAGATCTGCGTTTACATCTGCATTAGAATTATTTCCAAGCCTTATAACCTGATAATTTTGTCTTAAAAAATAAGGGGATATTGAAGAGCCAAGTAAACCTGATGCACCTGTAATTAAAATTTTTGACATTATTAGAAGCCTATTAACTTAGTTTCAATTATCTCTTCATTTTATTCAAATTTTAAGGGATAACAACGCCCATTTTAATTACACTATAAATAATAAAAAATAATTTAGGTTAAATAAGGATTGTATAATACATTTTGTTATCAAAAATTTGGCAATTAAACTAGAAATTAACCATTAAGTTCCTTTTTCTATTTTATTTTTATTATGACAATTAATAAAGTTTTAAATCAAATATCAGAACAAGAATATAGAGTATTTGAACAAGATGGTTTTTTGATTTTAAGAGATTGTATCGATCCCACATTAATCCAAAAAATTAAGAACTTTGCATCTGATTTGCTTGAATGCAAGAATTCAAGTCAATCAATAATAAATGCAATGGAAGAATTGGAATCATCTAATAAATCTGCTTTTAATGATTTCTGCAATAGAATGGGTGAGATACCCCCAGTAACTCTAATTGCGCTAGATAATTACTTTTTAAATTTGGCTGAGAAAATGCTAAAGACAAAAAATGTTTATTTATTTGAATGTTGTGTTTTTTTTAATAAACTAAGTGTTAAAAGGCTTCAATATGATTGGCATCAAGAAAAATCATACTTCCCAAATGCAAATGAGGTTATTACTCTTTGGTATCCCTGGCTTCATAAAGTTAATAAACATAATGGCACATTGGTGATGGCTAAAGGGGGGCATAAAATGAAACATGATGCCGTTAGAAAATCTATGGATAAAGGTTTGACACAAATGCGAATTAGTGATGAAGCACTCTCTGATTTTGAAAAAATATATTGTGATTTAGAGCTTGGAGATGCAGTTTTATTTTCATGTAATTCGCCACACAAAACTGGTACTAATTCCTCTCAGGTGCCTAGGTCAATAATAGTTTCAAGATATTCAGATAAAATTGCGAAATATGATAGTGGTTGGAAGGTATGAAACTTCATTTAGCATTGATTCTAATAATAGTAAATTTGAACTATTGAATTCAAAAGATTTAGCTAGCTTAAAAGCAAAATCCGCTTTACTCATTCCAAATTTACTACCCAAATTAAATATTCCTGGCTTTGGGTCTTTAACTACTTCATTTCCTTATACATGGGAAGGCTCTTCAAGAATTCATTTATAGTATAAAAAAACCCTGTTAAAATTTTAGATATTTTGTGAACTGATATGTTAAACATGATTAATAGAAAATCATTAACAAATATTTCAAAGTTTCTTTTACCAATTGAACTAAGAAGAATAATTAAAAAAAATTATCTTCAATATGTCCGTGGTTCATTTAGTTTAAATTTTCTAGATAGGAAAATGCTGAAATATCTTGAAAAAGAAAATGGATACTTTATTGAAATTGGCGCAAATAATGGAGTTGATCAATCAAATACTTATTTACTCGAATTGAAGAAGAAATGGAGAGGTATCTTGGTTGAGCCATCACCAAATAAGTTTATTGAATGTATAAATAATCGAAGTAATAAAAACAAATTTTATTGTAATGCTTGCGTAAGCTTTGACTACAAGGAAACTTACGTTCCAATTATTTACTCAAATTTAATGACTATTTCAAACGAATTAGAAACTGATCTAAAAGATAAAGACAAACATTTAAAAAGTTCAATGATGCATCTTGATAAAAATGAAAGAATAATTGAGTTTGGATCAATAGCGAAAACTTTGACTGAGATTCTTCAAGATTCAAATGCCCCAAAACATATAGATTTTTTTTCTTTAGATGTTGAGGGAGCAGAAATAAGTGTCTTAAAAGGAATTGACTTCAATATATATAAAATTCAATATATTTTAGTTGAATGCCGAGATATAGATAAAATGCAAAAATTTTTAAGTTCAAAAAATTATTCACTTATAGAAAAAATGTCGATGCATGATTATCTTTTTGAATTAAATTAACACCTTTCCCAAATGGTTTTTCCATTTTACTAGTCAACCAATGCCTTCCAATACCATTGATGCCTTCAACCATAATATCTAAACCGTCTAATGTAAAGTATGCAAACTGATCTTCAACTCGTTCATATTTGATTTCAAAACCAAACACCTCAACGTAGAACTTTTTAGTAACCTCAATATCTTCACAATAAAGTTCAGGCACTAATTTAAATTTGGTTATACTAATCGATATGAAATGCCCCCACTGTAATTTTACCAACGAAAAATATTTGTATAAATATCTAGACTCCAATATAGATGTTCATGATTTAAGATGTACTAGCCTTCAATATGACAAGCCTAATTTAATAAAATGCAGCAAGTGTGATTTAATTTTTTCAGAGTTGCAAAATGACATGGAACAATTATATGAAGATGTAATAGATCATCAATATATGCAATCTATTGAATTTAAAGAAATTTATTTTAAAAACACTTTTAAAAAAATTAAAAAATATGTTGGTAAATCAAAAGAAGTTTTAGAAATTGGCTCTTATTATGGCGTATTTGGTTCAATAATTAATCCAGAAGTCAAAAAGTATAAAGGAATAGAGCTATCTGCTCATGGGGTAGAGTTTTCCAAAAAAAAATATTCCTTGGATACGGAAAGCAAATCTATAGATCAATACTTTAATACTATAGAAAAACTAGACGTAATAATTATGAGTCATGTGATAGAGCACTTAGATACTCCATTCGAAGATCTTAAAAAGATTAGAGATAAAATGACAAATGAAAGTGTTTTAATTTTTTCAACTTTTAATATGGATTCCTTAATAGCAAAAATTCTAGGTAAACATTATCATTGGATAATGCCAATGCATAAATTTTATTTTACAAAATCTTTTTTTAGAAAATTCATGGATAACAATGGACTTGAATTAGTTGAAACAATTTCAGACACTCACACAACAAGCTTAAAGTATTTTTTTACAAAGGTTAGTGCTATTTTGCCATTCTTAGGGTTTGTCCTGAGCCCGTTAAGCAAGATTGAATTTTTTAACAAAATTCATATTAAAATAAATCTTGGTGATTTAGATATATATGTAGTTAAATTAAAAAATAACTAAAAGCATACTCCAAGAAAAACCTGCACATTTGTAAACCAGTCAGTAGTATCCCTATTAAACAGAACGAAGAACGAATTATTCTTTCTGTCATTCCAGTACTGTCTTTTAAAATAGGTGGAGAAATCAATAAAAATCTTCTACCAAGAAAGAATTTAAGGATTGAGACTAACCAAATAAAGAAGATTCCCATAAACAATTAGTATTGACGAATAATATTTTCATATATTTTGTTTCCATAATTAAATTTTCCATCCGACACCTTAAGTATTAGAAGTAAAAAAATAAGGTGGACCTAAAAAAATATCCTCAAAAAAGTATATACGAATCTACTCAACAGTAACAGATTTGGCTAAATTTCTTGGTTTATCTACGTCTGTACATTTATACAAGGCAACATGATAGCTAAGAAGTTGAAGTGGTATTGTAAAGATAATAGGGGCAGTTATTCTTCCTAAGTTTGAAGTAATTGGGATAACTTCCATAGCATCCATTGGTGCAACTTTTGAATTTTCATCTTCAAACACAATCATTTGAGATCCTCTAGATTTAACTTCTTGCAAATTAGATTTTAGTTTTTCTAAAAGTTCATCATTTGGCGCGATAGCAATAACAGGCATATCTTTATCAATTAGAGCAATTGGCCCATGTTTTAACTCTCCTGCAGGATAAGCTTCAGCATGAATATAGCTAATTTCTTTAAGTTTTAGAGCTCCCTCCATAGCAATAGCGTGCATTGTACCTCTGCCGAGAAAAAGAGCACTATTTTTACCTTTGAAGCGTGAAGCTAAATTTTTAATTTGTTTTTCTTGGAGTAATGCTTCATTAACAAGTCCTGGTAGGCATTTTAGCCCGCTAACAATCCCTTTCTCTTGTTTTTTATTTATAGATTTCTTTAAACTACCTATTGAACATGTTAGTAATGCAAGAGCAACTAGCTGGGTAGTAAAGGCTTTTGTGCTTGCCACACCAATTTCAGGGCCAGCATGAGTTAAAAAAGTTAAATCAGAGAGCCTTGTAAGGCTAGATTCTGGAGAATTAGTTATACAGAGAGATGTAGTATTACTATTTATTTTTTTTGCAGCCTTTAGGGCCTCTACTGTATCAGCAGTTTCTCCACTTTGTGAAAGTGTAACAAAGAGAGTATCATCCAAAATAATAGGATGGCGATAACGATATTCACTTGCTACTTCAACATTACAAGGTATTTTGGCAATATCCTCTAGCCAGTATTTTGCAACAAGACCAGCGTTATAACTTGTTCCACAAGCCACAATTTGAACTTGCTTAACTTTAGTAAAGTTTTCTTTAGCTTTATGCCCAAAAGATGAAATTAGAACTGAATCATTTGTAATGCGTGACTCTAATGTATCCCTTATAGCTTGAGGCTGTTCAAAAATTTCTTTTTGCATAAAGTGATCATAACCACCCAAATCTACTTGCCCCATCTTCAGCTTCGAAGTTTTAATTGGGCGGTCCACTAAATTACCATTTAGATCGTAAATAGTGACCTTATCAATCTGTATTTCAGCAATATCACCCTCTTCAAGAAAGATAAATTCTTTAGTTACAGATAGAAGTGCCATTTGATCTGATGCAATATAATTTCCATTCTTCCCAATACCAATTACCAGAGGTGAGCCTTTCCTTGCCGCAATAATTTGATCTGGGTATTTAGATGAAATAATTCCAAGGCCGTATGATCCGGAAAAAGATTTAATAGCTAGTTGAACTGAGGAGATTAAAGTACCACATGATTTCATTGCAAAGTCAATAGCATGAGCAATTACTTCAGTATCAGTTTCAGAAGAAAATGAGTAGCCTTTGCTTAATTGATCATTTTTAAGTTCAACATAATTTTCAATAATTCCGTTATGAACTAAGCTTACTGAATTCATTGATATATGAGGATGAGCATTGTCAA
>Ga0209482_1000411_pt1 | contig 36901 bp, 37 predicted proteins | sample CoawatmetaG10DNA_FD_187512 | JGI IMG/M metagenome (GOLD analysis project Ga0209482, IMG submission 187512) | Marine microbial communities from the West Antarctic Peninsula - Coastal water metaG104-DNA (SPAdes) (version 2) | ecosystem: Environmental > Aquatic > Marine > Coastal ...
GAAGAGAAGAGGGTGGACGTTTTTTTCCTAAAGAATTTAAAAAAATAGAAATACCAACAGCTGCAGCAATTTTTCCTGCTGAGATGTCTGAATGGCCACCAAGATCTTATGTAGATAGAATGTTTAATATCACTCAATGGACAGAGATGCCAAGGGGTGGACACTTTGCGGCGCTTGAAGAACCTGAACTTCTTGTTAATGACCTTGTTAAATTTTCAAGATCTGTACGGTAATTAGATATTTTGTAAGTATTCTAAATCTTTTAAGACAGCTTTTGAAATATTAATTTCTTTTTTAAAATTACTTTTAAATCTATTGAACTTATTTTGTCCTGGGTAAAGGATTTCTTTAACACCTTTTATCTTAGGTAATTTTTTTATAGTTTTAATATTGTCTTTTATTCTTTTGTTAAAAGAATTACCGACAAACAAATTAGGTTTTAAAACAAAAAATAAGTGACCAATATTTTGCGGACCACTAAAGTCAGTAAAAGGATCTTTAACTCTACCTGCATGATTACCTCCTGTTAATACACCACTTAAAATATCAACCATCCAGGCTAATCCTGAGCCTCTAAAACCAGCTATAGGTAATTGAACTCCCTCTAATGCTTTTTTAGGGTCTGTTGTTGGTTTACCAAATTTATCTAGTGCAACACCTTCAGGAATTTCAGTTCCTTCTCTTGCTGCAACTCTAATTTTTCCTCTATTAATCATTGAAATTGAAGTATCTAAAATAAAAGGAACTTTTGATCCTGTGGGTGTTCCAAAGCAGATAGGGTTTGTTCCAAATAAACTTTTTAAAGCACCATGAGGTGCAACTGCTGGAGGAGCATTAGTAAACACCATCACCATTAAACCTTTTTTAACTGCTTGCTCTGCGTAATAGCCAGACAAACCATAATGACCACTATTCTTAACTGCAACCAAACCAATTCCAGTTTTTTTAGCGTTACTAATGGCAGTTTTAATAGCAGTATCTGCTGCAACAAAGCCAATACTATTATTGCCATCAACATGAGCAATTGATTGAGATATTTTTTTAACTTTTATTTTGGCTTTTGGATTAATAACTTTTTTAGAAATACGGTCACAGTACATCTTAAGTCTAGACAAACCATGTGATGGAGCACCAACTAATTCTGCATTGATTAGAGCTTCTGCACAAATAGCGGCATGATCTTTACTTAATTTATACTTAATAAAGATATCTTTAATAATTGCTTTTAACTTCGAAGATTTCATAATTTAATAAAAGGTTGATTAACCTTTACCATGCCATGGAATTGTTTTGTCAATTATTTTTCTCAACGCAATATCAAATAATAAACCTAGCATTCCCATTACAAAAATAGTGATCCAAATAACTTCGTATTGGAAGTATTTCTTAGCAACGTTTTCAACAAATCCAATACCTGTAGTACCAGCTAAAAATTCAGCTGCAACCAAAGTTCCCCAACACATTCCAACAGCAACTCTAACCCCTGTTAAAATTTCAGGTAATGAGTTTGGAAATATTACGTGTCTTAATATTTGCCATTTAGATGCACCAAGTGAGTGTGAAGCATGAATTTTAGATAATTGTGTACCAGCTGCTCCAGCTCTAGCAGAGATGATCATAATTGAAAATGAAACCATGAATAATAAGAAAATTTTTCCAACGTTATCAATTCCAAATACAGTAATAACAAGAGGAGCCCAAGCAAGAGGAGGCACAGGTCTATACAATTCAATTAATGGATCAAAAAACCCTTTAGCGAACCTGTTTAGACCCATAAACAATCCTAGTGGTACACCAAAAATTATTCCAAGCACCAAACCTAAAAGAACTCTTAAAAAAGAGTCCCAGATATGACCCATTGGAACTGGTATTTTAAATAATTTAAACTCACCTGTAGCAACACTTAAGACTTTACTCTTAAAGTTTGGTGTAACAGTTCCATCAGCATTATGAATTGGATATGCTCCAGGCATAGCATCTGCAATCCAATCAGGTAAAATAAAACCAACTATTTTACTTACATCCATCATTTCATACCAAATTAGAGGTACGTTTTTAAATCCAATACTGGGCTGAAGAAGAAGGACAAATTTATTAAAAGTATCAGACGGTTTTGGTAACCATCTTCCAGAACCCTGCTCAGAACAATTTGGACCACTTGAAATTATTGTCCCAGTAGGAAATAAAAAAATATCGATTAATCTTAAGCCCCCTTGTTCTTTCTTTTGAACTTCATCAAACTCTATTATAGATTTTTGCATATCATCAAGAGTATTAGGTGGAAAAATACTTGCGTATTCGATCCTACGAGCAATTTTAAGAACATCTTTTGCCAGTATTGAAGCTACATCATGTGTTTCGTCTAATTCTGATCTATATTTTTTAATTCCATCTTTGATCTCTTTCATCAGAGCTTTGTATTGAGTGTTATGATTTCTTAATTTAAAAAAATCATCACTAATAATAGTTAATTCTTTTGCAGCAGCATCAAACTTTAGTCCCTTTTTAGTTTCAGGAATAGTGGGGATTTCTATTGTATTTGTTACAGCAGTTCCAGATGATCCCCAGCCGCCTTGTGTTTTTAAAGCTTCAATTCTTTTATTTTCTTCTTCAATGCTTTTTATAGGAGGGTAGCTTATTTTTTGAAATTCTTCTGTTAACCAAGTAATTTTATTAGTTAACTCACCAATTTTAATTATTGTTTCATTTTCAAGAAGATCTTCATTCGTGAGTAATGGAATTGTTCTTTTAGTTTTTTCAATAAAATTTAAAAGTATATCTTTATCTTGATTTCTAATATTTGATGAATTTCTAATTTCATTAGCTAATTTTTCTATGTTTTTGTTTTCACTTCTAATAATTGATGTACTTTTAAATTCTCTTTCTTCAATTGGAAACAAATATTTTAATGAAAGCATTGAATCGTTAACTTTTGCGACTTGGCAAAGTTCATTAGCTGATTGAGGATAAAATGATTTAGCCATATCCCAAGAATAATAGAGCCATGTTAATAATAAAAAACTACTTCCAACAATTATCCAGTGAGTTCCGCCTTTAGCTCTTTCAGGATTTCCAAAAACAGCATCTAGTTTCTCAGTTTTAGCTAGTTTTCTTCCATAAAGAATTGACCCAACAACAGCAAATATAACTACAAATGTGATAATTCCTGTCAGCATATTAAATGTCTTTGCCCATGATTTCTTCTTCCATGTTCCAAATCATGGTTAGAATTTCTTCTCTTTTACTTCCAAAGTCTTTAGTTTTTTTGATTTCTCTTAAATCTCCATCTATCCCCATTGAAGCAAAGGGTAGTTTATATTCTTTATGTATACGACCCGGCCTTGGTGCCATTACATATAATCTTTCACCAAGTAATAATGCTTCTTCAACAGAGTGAGTGATTAAAATAATTGTTTTTCCTGTTTCTTTCCAAATTTTTAAAACTAACGACTGCATCTTTTCTCTTGTTAGTGCATCTAGTGCCCCTAAAGGTTCATCCATTAAAATTAGATCAGGATCATTAATTAAACATCGTGCAAGAGCTACTCTTTGCTGCATACCACCAGATAATTGATAAGTTGGTGTATCTCCAAAACCTTGCAAGCCAACTATATTTAACCATTCTTCAACTTTTTTTGCAGTTTTTACTGGATCTTCTTTTTTCATTCTTAAACCAAAATCTACATTTTCAGCTACAGTCAACCATTCAAACAAAGCACCTTGTTGAAAAACCATTCCTCTTTCAACACCAGGGCCATTAATTTCATTACCATTAAGAGTGATTACTCCAGAAGTAGGTCTAAGAAAGCCAGCAGTAATATTTAATAAAGTTGTTTTTCCACATCCAGAAGGACCAAGAACGGTTAGAAGCTCACCTTTTTTAAGTGTAAAATTTACATCTTTTAATGCATGAACAGTTTCTCCTTTTGGAGTTTTAAAGATCATGTTTAGATTTTGAGAAATTAAATCACTCATAGAGATAACTTTATATTAAAATTTTATTTAAAAAAATAGGCACCAATTTAATAAATTGGCGCCTATCTAATTTTATCTTACTCTCTAAATTATAGAGGTAAAAAACTTGTATCTACTGCTCCGTTAGGAGTACCCATTCCTTTTAAGAAACCATCAAGATTACCACCTGATTCCATAGATTTTTTAGTATCTGCAGCATTCAAGAATACAAATCCACCTAAAGTTTCTTTCATATCTCCAAGTGCCATTTCAGCATCTTTAGCAATTACATTCATGTCGCTTTTACCCGCTGCATATCTAGCGTTAGCTTCATGAGTAACTTCTATGAAAGTTCTCAACATTCCTGGGTTTTCTTTCATAAATTTATCTGTAACTGAAGTAATGTCGATACCTTTGATACCTGCATCACGAGCTTCTTGAACTGTTAATAATCTTGTACCAACAGTTAAAGCTGCTTTAATAGAGTTACCACCAAATAGACATGCCATAGCAACATCACCTGCAACTATTGCAGCAGCACCTTCTTCTGGATCCATTTGAATAACAGTCATTTTGCCTTTATCAGCACCAACAACTTTCATACTTTCATCAAAAACATACTCAGCCATTGTTCCAAGAGGAACAGCAACTTTTTTACCTTCTAATGCAGAAGCGTTAGCTTTTGTGATACCAGAAGCTTTAGAAACAACACAAGTTGTTCCACCCATTCCGTATTCCATAGCAACGTCTACAAGTTTTAAAGGTGCTTTTGATTTAACAGCATTGATAAATGGTACTAAACCTTGTGAGTAAGAAATATCAATATCTCCTGCTAACATAGCGTCAGTCATTGCACCACCATTTGAAAAGTTAGTCCATTTAACTGGAACACCTAGTGCCTTATCAAACATCTTTTTAACTTTGTCTTCTTGGTTTGGAGTAGGCCATTCTAAAAAGAATGCAACTCTAACTTCTTTAGCAGCAGCGTTAGCAACTGACATAGATAAGTTAAGAGCAACTACAGTACCAAGAATAAAACCAATTATTTTTTTCATTATTATTCCCCTGTTAGTAATTTAATTAAATTATTTGCATTTAAATTGAATTTTGAAGGGATGTAAAACAAATTGTTATTGTTATACACTTACAAGTTGTAGAAAATTATAAGCCTTAAAGAAGAAAATAATTCTAGAAAACCTTTTGATTTAGTCTAATAGTTAGGGATAAAATTATAACACTACATACATAGAGAGAGAATATTTATGAGCTCAGAAAACAGAACTTCAGTACCTAATTCATTAAATGAACATTGGATGCCGTTTACATCTAATAAAGATTTCAAAGCAAACCCAAGACTAATTACCGAAGCTAAAGGGGTTTACTTAAAAACTCACCATGGAAAAACACAAATCGATGCGAGTTCAGGGTTATTTTGTAACCCATTAGGTCATGGAAGAAGAGAAATTACTGAAGCTGTTACAAAACAATTAGAAACTTTAGATTACGCACAACCATTTCAACAAGGTTTTGGTGGTTCATTTGAGCTTGCTACAAAAATTTCAAAACATACACCAGGTGATTTAAATAAAATGTTTTTTACAATTTGTGGATCTACAGCTGTAGAGACTGCAATTAAAATTGCTGTTGCATATCATAGAGCAAAAGGGCACGCAGAAAGATTTAGATTTGTCGGACGTGAGCGTGGTTATCATGGAATGAACATTGGTTGTATTTCAGTGGGTGGAATGGTGAACAACATTAAAACATTTGCAAGTGTTTTAATGCCAGGTGTCCAACACATTAGACACACACATTTACCAGAACATAAATTTGTAAGCGGTCAACCAGAGACTGGTGATTATTTAGCTAATGATTTAGAAACTATTTGTCAAAACTTTGGTGGTGAAAACATCGCTGCTTGTATTGTTGAACCCATTGCTGGATCAACTGGAACATTAGTTCCACCAAAAGGATATTTACAAAAGTTAAGAGAGATCTGTGACAAGCATGGAATACTTTTAATTTTTGATGAAGTAATTACAGGATGGGGCAGAACAGGTTCTAAATTCGGTGCAGATGAATTTGGAGTAACTCCAGATATTATGACAATGGCTAAAGCTACAACAAACGGAGTTGTACCTATGGGTGTTGTTGCATGTAATGACTTTATTTATGATGCAGTAATGGATGCTTCACCAACAGGTGCGGTTGAATTATTTCATGGTTACACTTATTCAGGAATTCCAGTTGCAGTAGCAGCTGCTCTTGCAGTGCAAGAAATTTTTGAAAAAGATGATATTTTTAATAGAGCAAAAAATTTAGCTCCTTATTTCCAAAAAGGATTGTTCTCTCTTCAAGATCTAGAGTCTGTCGATAATATTAGAGGATATGGAATGATGGGTGGAATAGACATGAAACTAAACACTAAACCAGGTAAAGCTGGGTTTGAATGTTTTAAAGCATGTTATGAAGCTGGTGTTAACTTTAAAGCTACAGGAGATTGTTTAATTATAGCTCCTCAATTCATTTGTGAAGAAAAACATATTGATGAGATTATTGAAAAGTTAAGAACTGGTATTACTAACTATCAAAAAAATCAAAAAAACTAAAAACTTTACAAAATTAAAGTATTAAAAAGGAAGAGAGTATTATGAAAATTGGCGTACCTAAAGAAATCAAACCACAAGAACATCGTATTGGATTAACACCTGAAAGTGTTAAGACTTTAATATCAGAAGGTCATGAAGTTTTAGTTGAAAACAATGGTGGGTTTGAAGCTGGTTTTGAAAACGAACAATACACAAGTGTTGGTGCTAAAATTGTTGATAAAGCTGAAGATATTTTCAATGATGCAGATATTATTGTTAAAGTAAAAGAGCCTCAATCTGGTGAAGTTAAGATGATTAGAGAAAATCAAATCGTCTACACTTATCTACATTTAGCAGCAGCTAAAGAATTAACTGAAGGTTTAGTTAAATCGAAAGGTGTTTGTATAGCCTATGAAACAGTTACAGATGATAATGGAAGATTGCCATTACTTGCACCAATGAGTGCAGTTGCTGGACGTATGTCAGTACAAGCTGGAGCGCATTGCTTGGAAAAAAATCAAAATGGTAGAGGTCTTTTATTAGGGGGAGCTCCTGGAGTTGAGGGAGGTACTGTTGTTATTTTAGGTGGTGGTGTTGTTGGTGAAAACGCTGCTGTGATTGCAACTGGAATGGGTGCTAAAGTTCACATCGTTGATAAGTCTGAAGCAAGACTAAAACAATTAGTTGAAATGTTTGGTGATAAAATTATTCCAGAACAAAGTGATAAAATTGATTTAAATAAATTAGTTGCTGAAGCTGATCTTTTAATTGGGGGTGTTTTAATTCCAGGTGCAGAAGCTCCAAAATTAATTACTAAACCAATGTTAAAATTAATGAAAAGAGGATCTGTAATAGTTGATGTTGCAATTGACCAAGGGGGTTGTGTTGAAACGAGTAAACCAACAACTCATGGTGATCCAACTTATATTATTGATGATGTTATTCATTACTGTGTAGCAAATATGCCAGGTGGAGTTCCAAGAACTTCAACGATTGCATTGAATAACGCAACACTTCCACATTTAGTTAAAATTGCAAACAATGGTTACGCTAAAGCACTAAGCGATGACAAACATTTGCTTGCAGGATTAAACGTTTGCAAAGGTCAAGTAACGTATAAAGCAGTTGCTGATGTTTTTGGATATGATTACGTTGATCCTTTAAAAACTCTGTAATTTTTAAACTAATGTTATCGGATAAAATTAAAGACTATTTAAACGAATACATTAGTCAGGAAGTTTACGTTCAAGTAGCAGTTGCTAAGGGTAAAAATAAAATCTCCACTAATGCTGCGATCAGTAAGTATTTTGAAAGCAATCACTTCACTGGATTAGCTGAAGGTAAACCTTACAATACTTTTTTAGATGATCTTAAAGATAAGTGTTTAGGAAAATTAGCAAACTCTCCAATGAAAGATAGTAAGACAGAGGATGAGATTATTATTGAACTTCAAAGAAAACTAAACACTTTAAAAACTGAAGAGTTAAATGATACTTACTGGGAAGTTGAGACGGGTGAATATTTAAGTGGAACAGATATTAAAGAAATTGAATTCGAGAGAGATACTTTAATTAAATTTCTAACTTCAAAAGATGAAGCCCATGACACGGTAAATACTCTTTGCAAAAATTATGAAAAACTTTGTAAGAAAAAGTATCCTGAAGCTCCATTACCTTTAGAAATATTAGATACTAAACACTAAGTTTCTCTTTAATAATCTAAATTATAGTCTATAAAAATTGTAAGGGGTGTCGTAACTGACTGAGAATAAACCCTAATAACCTGTCCGGTAATTCAGAAAGGGAGAACAATGGATAAAACATACTTTATAAGTCAATCAACATCATTAACACTCGTCATTACTATAAGCTTAATTTTTACAGTAGTTGGCTTAATTTACTCTAAAAAATATCAAGGGATTAATAATTATCTAACAGCGAATAGAAATATTGGTTTCTTTTCACTAACTACAAGCCTAATTGCATCAGCACTTGGAGCTTGGATTTTATTTGGTCCAGCATCTGCTGCTTCATGGGGTGGAATAGGGGCTGTGATTGGTTATGCATTAGGAACAGCATTTCCTATGATCTTTTTAATTTCACTTGGAAAAAAAATAAGAACTGAGTTTCCAAAAGGCTCAACTCTAATTGAATTTTTAAGAAAAAGATTTGGTAAGAGCTTATTTAAACTTATTTTACTTATGACGGTATTTTACATGTTTGTCTTTTTATGTGCAGAAGTTACAGCAGTTGCAATATTGATAAATTATATTTCAGGTACTGAGCTTTGGGTCACTTCTTTAATTATTCTGATCGCAACACTTACTTACACGTTGTATGGTGGGTTAAGAGCTTCAATTTTTACAGATAATATTCAAATGATAGTAATTGTAGCTTTATTATTAATTTCAGTATTTTATCTAACATCATTTACAGGGGATCAGTTTTCTTTCTCATTTATTAAAGAAAAAAGTCCTCACTTATTAAGTGCAAGTTATATTCCAAACTATACTGCAGGATTAACTTTCTTTATCGCAGTTGCTGCAACCAATCTTTTTCACCAAGGCAACTGGCAAAGAGTTTATGCTGCAAAAAATAACGAAGTCTTGAAGAAAAGTTTAATAGTTGCATTTATTGTAATTATTCCAATTGTCTTCTTTATGGGCTTTAGTGGTTTAGTTGCAGTATCAGCTAATCCAAAAGTTATTCCTGATCTTGGTTTCTTCTCTTTATTATTAAGTGAGCAGACAGAATTTTTATCATTAATAATTGTGATCCTTGGTTTATCATTAACAATTAGTACGGTTGATACTTTAGTTAATGCAATATCAAGTTTAATAGTAGTTGATGGTAAAGCGACTTTAAATTTAAATAAGAAAACTAATTACTTAACTCTTTCAAAATATTTTATAGTAGCGCTATCAATTGTAGCTTTTGCAATCGCTTCAAAAGGATTTAGTGTTTTATACTTATTCTTATTAGCAGATTTATTTTGTTGCGCGTTTGTGCTTACTGTTTTTTATAGTTTCTATAATAAAAAGCTGAATGAAAAAACAGCATACATCTCAATTATTATTGGATTAATTGGAGGGTTTCTTTTATACCCAGCTCCTGATTTTTCAAAGAGTTTATTAGTTGGTGTAATTTTACCAGCGGATACTTTCCCAGCTTTTGTCTCTCAATCATTGTTGTTTTTATCTTTCATTACTGCAACTTTTTTGCCCGTAATATTTTGGAAAATAAAAGGATCTAAAAAATAGACCTAATAATTTGTAAAAGGTGTATAAATAACTATATACACCTTAACAAATGTCTGAGATTCAAATATCCATTAATAACTTATCCAAAGTTTACGATAATGGCTTTAAAGCCCTAAATAATGTTAGCCTTAAAGTAAAACAAGGTGAAATTCTTGCAATGCTTGGGCCAAATGGTGCGGGAAAAACTAGTTTAATCAGTATTATTTGTGGAATTGTTAAACCTTCTTCAGGCACAGTTACAATTGATAATTTTGATATTATAAAAGATTATAGAGAGACAAGATCAAGAATAGGGCTTGTTCCTCAAGAATTAAATCTAGAATCTTTTGAAACTGTTTTTGACACTGTATCTTATTCAAGAGGGCTGTATGGAAAACCACCTAAGCCAGAGCATATTGAAAAAATTTTAAAAGATTTAAGTTTATGGGATAAAAAAGATCAAAGACTAAGACAATTATCAGGTGGAATGAAGAGAAGAGTTTTAATTGCAAAAGCCTTATCTCATGAACCTAAAATACTATTTCTTGATGAACCAACAGCAGGTGTTGATGTTGAACTTAGAAGAGACATGTGGATGGTTGTTGAAGAGTTAAGAAAAACAGGGGTCACAATTATCTTAACCACTCACTATATCGAAGAAGCCGAAGCTATTGCTGACCGTGTAGCTGTAATTAATCAAGGAGAAATTATTATTGTTGAAGATAAAAAGGAATTAATTAAAAAAATGGGTCATAAAAAACTGACCATTGAACTACAGAAAAAAATTACAGAAATTCCAGAAAATTTACTTAAATATAATCTTGAAATAGGTGATGAACACATGTCTTTAATTTATACTTATAATGTTCAAGCTGAAAAAACTGGTATTACAGATTTATTACAAGACTTAAAAGATACTGGCTTAAAGTTAAAAGATTTAAAAACAGAACAAAGTACTTTGGAGAAGATATTTGTTGATTTAGTAAAGGAGAATAATGAAATTTAATTATTACGGGTTTAGAGCTATTTATGTTCATGAGATGAATAGATTCATAAGAACTGTAGGTCAGTCTATTCTTTCACCTGTAATATCTACATCATTATATTTTGTAGTGTTCGGTTCAGTTATTGGAAGTTATATTGAAAAAATTGATGGTGTTAGTTATGGATCATTCATTGTACCTGGTTTATTAATGTTAACACTGCTTACTCAATCAATAAGTAACACTTCGTTTGGAATATTTTTTCCAAAATTTAATGGAACTATTAACGAGATTTTAGCAGCACCTATTTCAACGCTAGAAACAGTTCTAGCTTTTGTTGGAGCAGGAGCTACTAAAACATTAATTGTTGGTGCTGTAATTTATGCAACTGCTTCTTTTTTTGCAGATGTGACAGTTAAATATCCATTTTTAATGATATTTTTATTAGTTTTAGTTTCTTTTACATTCGCTTTATTTGGATTTTTAATTGGTGTGGTTAGTAAAAACTTTGAGCAGATGTCGATCATTCCATCATTAGTCATCACTCCAATGGTATTCTTAGGAGGAAGTTTATATTCTCTTGATATGTTACCACCATTTTGGCAAACAATTTCTTATTTTAATCCTGTGGTTTATTTAATTGATGGCTTAAGATTTTCTTTCTATGGCGTCTCTGATTTTAATATTTGGGTAAGTATAAGTTCAATGGTATTTTTTCTAGTAATTTGTGTGATCTTGGTCACAATACTACTGAAAAAAGGCTATAATATTAAAAGCTAGAAATTAGAATAATAAATAGTATTATTAGATTATAAACATGCTGTCTTACATATTACCCTTCATAGCTTTAATTGTTGTTGTTGTGTTTATCCATGAATATGGGCATTATTATTTTGCTAAACGATTTGGAGTAGGGGTTACTGATTTCTCAATTGGTTTTGGTAAAGAAATGTTTGGTTGGAATGATAAATCAGGCACTAGATGGAAGGTTTGTGTCATACCTCTTGGGGGATATGTTAAGTTTTTTGGTGATAGAAATGTTTATAGCCAAGCTGATAATGACAAAATTATAAAAGAATACAGTAAAGAAGATCAAGACAAACTGTTTGTACTAAAGCCCTTATATCAAAGAGCTTTAATTGTATTTGGTGGCCCTTTAGCTAACTTTTTGTTAGCAATTTTAATATTTTTCTCAGTTTATACGTTTGTTGGAAAAGACTTTACTCCAGCTGTAATTAATGAAGTTCAAAAAGATAGCCCCGCAATGGTAGCTGGCCTTAAAGATAATGATATTGTGGTCTCAATTGACGGTAATAAAGTTAAAAGCATCATGGATGTTTCAAAATACATCATGATGTCTACTGATGAAATTATCAATTTTACAGTAAACAGGTACGATCAAGATATAACTTTTAGAGTAAAACCTAACATTGTTGATGGAGAAGATAATCTTGGAAACAAAATCAGTAAACGTATGGTTGGTATTAAGCTTGGAGCTTATAATAATGAGATAAACCACGTTAAACTTGGTCCTACTAAAGCACTGTTTTATGCGGTTAATGAAGTTTATTATGTAAGCACTTCTTCCCTTAAGTATATTGGAAGTATGATCACTGGAAATGGTGACACTTCACAGTTAGGTGGCCCAATTCGAATAGCAAAAATTAGCGGACAAGTTGCAGAATTTGGAATTTTACCTTTTATAAGCCTTATGGCTTACATCTCTATTAGCTTAGGGTTAATAAATTTGTTTCCAATTCCAATGTTAGATGGTGGACACTTAATGTTTTACGGTATTGAAAAGGTATTAGGGCGTCCTTTATCACAAAAAACTCAAGAAGGTTTTTTTCGAATCGGAATGTTTTTATTGCTATCATTGATGTTTTTTACAACGTTTAATGACCTAAAAGACGTTGGTTTATTTAAGTTTTTTAACAATTATATTTCTTAAATAACCCTTTAAAATCAACATTTATTTAACAAATCACCATATATTGGGGTTTTTATTTTAAGAGACACTAATAAAAAGCTTGATTTATGGGCTTTAATGTAAATTATGTGAAAATAACCAATAAAACCGGAGCTAAATATATGAACAAAAAACAATTAATAGCACAACTTTCAGGTTCTCTAAACCTAAGTAAAGCTGATGCTGAGCGTACTTTTGATACAATTACAAATACTATTCTAGATGCTTTAAAAGGTGACGATACAGTGAAAATTGCTGGATTTGGAACTTACAAAGTAGCAAAAAGAAAAGCTAGAGTTGGAAGAAATCCTAGAACTGGAGAGCAAATTCAAATCGGTGCTTCTCAAAAAGTTAAGTTCTTACCAGCTAAAGCACTTAAAGAAATATTTAATAAGTAATTAAATACCAAATTCGTTAACAGCCTTTTACAGAAATGTAATAAGGCTGTTAGTATATGCAATCATTGCATACCTAAATTTCCCAATCAACAATAGTTTTTAAGATCATCATAAATATAAGTGAAGACTTATATGGGAGGTCTAATGACTAAATTAAAAAAAATAATATCAACGTTTTCGTTGGGGCTAGTATTTCTTCTAGGTCTAATAAGTGTTGGAAGTGCGGAGACAACAGTTTCTGCTGAAGTAGGGTTTGTATTTAACACACTCTTTTTCTTAATTTGTGGTTTCTTAGTAATGTTCATGGCAGCTGGATTTACAATGCTTGAATCAGGAATGGTAACTTCAAAAAGTGTATCAGTAATTTGTGCAAAAAATATTGGTTTATTTTCAATTTCGGGAATTATGTTTTGGCTGGTTGGTTACAATCTAGCTTATGGAATACCTGAGGGTGGATTTATAGGTACCTTTACTCCATGGTCTGATGCAAGTGCATTAGAGACTGGTTATTCAGATGGATCTGATTGGTATTTTCAAATGGTGTTTTGTGCAACTACAGTTTCTATTGTATCTGGTACAATGGCTGAAAGAGTTAAACTATGGCCATTCTTTTTATTTGCAGCAATTTTAGCTGGAATTATTTATCCAATCGTAATGGGTTGGCAGTGGGGTGGTGGCTGGTTAGCTGCTGCTGGTTTCTCTGACTTCGCAGGATCAACTCTTGTTCATTCAACAGGTGGATCTGCAGCATTAGCAGGAGCGCTATTGTTAGGTTCAAGAGCTGGAAGATTTGATGCTAAAGGTACGCCTAAAGCATTACAACCTTTCGCAGCTTCTTCTGTGCCCTTAGTAACACTTGGAGTTTTTGTGTTATGGTTAGGTTGGTTTGGATTTAATGGTGGTTCACAATTAGCATTAGGAACATTTACTGACGCTGTTGCAATTTCAACTATTTTTATTAACACAAATCTTGCGGCTTGTGGTGGTGTAATGGTTGCTGCAATCGTACCAAGATTATTATCAGGAAAAACTGATGTGATCATGATGTTAAACGGTGCAATTGGTGGTCTTGTAGCAATTACTGCAGAACCTTTAGCTCCATCTCCATTAGCTGCTATCTTAATTGGTGGTGTTGGTGGTTTGATAGTTGTGCTTGGAACTAAACTTTTATTTGCATTTAAAATCGACGATGTAGTAGGCGCAATACCAGCTCACTTGTTCGCAGGTATTTGGGGAACATTAGCTGTTCCACTAACAAATGCTGACGCTTCTTTTAGCGCTCAGTTAGTTGGTGTGCTTGCAGTCAACATTTTTGTTTTCATAGTTGCTTATATAATTTGGGCAATAATGAAAAATACAATGGGTATCAGGTTGAGTAAGGAAGCAGAAAAACTAGGGACAGACGTTGCTGAAACTGGTGTTATTGCTTACGCTATTAGAGACTAGTAATATAAGTAATTGAAAGAAATAGGCCCCTTAATTGGGGCCTTTTTTATTTCTAAATATTTTTTAAGGCGTCTAAAACTTCTTTAGCGTGATCTTTAACTTTTACATTGTCCCAAATTTTTACAATTTTACCATTTGGATCAATTAAAAAAGTTGTTCTTAATATTCCCATAAACTCTCTACCCATAAATTTCTTCTTAGCCCAAACTTTGTATTTTTTTAAAATATTAAGCTCTACATCCGATAAAAGATCAAATTTGATCTTAAATTTTTCCTTGAATTTATGGTGGCTTTTTAGATCATCTTTGGAAATACCAAATATATCACAATTCAGTTTTTTAAATTTAGGTAATAACTTATTAAAATCATTAGTCTCAATTGTGCATCCTGGAGTGTCATCTTTAGGGTAAAAATAAAGAACAACATACTTACCAAGTGAATCTTTTAAAGAATAAATCTCATTATCAGTTGAGTTTAATTTAAACAAAGGTGCTTTAGAATTGATTTTCATAATTTTATTTAATTATATTGTTACATATGTATACTAAAAATCATGAATATAAAATCATCACAAACATTAGTTTCAGAAGCGCTAAAAGAAATCAAAACAATCAATACAGATGAGGCCTTAACTTTATTCAATGAAGGCAAATGTAATTTAATTGATATCAGAGAAAAAGGTGAATTAGATAAAACGGGAAGAGTAGAAAATTCAAACCATATTCCTCGTGGAATGTTAGAATTTTGGTTAGATCCAAAAGGTCCTTATTTTAAAAGTGGAAAGCTTGATATGACTAAAGAGATGGTTTTATTTTGTGCTGGTGGATTAAGATCAGCACTTGCAGCTAAATCATTAAAAGAAATGGGCTTTGAAAATGTGTCTCACATTGATGGCGGCTTTGCAGCAATTAGTCAAAGTGATTTTAAAATAGTTTAATCTATTTTATTATATTCATCTAAGGCAAATTCCAATCGATCCTGTCCCCAAAATATTTTATTATTAACAATAAAAGTTGGTGCTCCAAAAACTTCTTTTTCATGGGCATTTTTAGTGGCATTTTTTAACTTTTCTTTAATAGCAGGATCTTTAATTGTCTTAAAAAAAATATCTTTATCAATCTTACATTGTTCAAGTAGTGGTATTAAAATTTCTTCTTTAGAGATATCCAAATCATCTTTCCAATAAGCATCGAACATTATTTTAATATATTGTGCTTGATTCGATGAACTAATATCTAAATAACCTCGCATAATATTCAATGAGTTTAAAGGAAATTTAGAGTTCCACTTAAAATCAAAATTATTTTTTTTTGCAATTAACAAACAGTCATTAATCATATGTTTTAATTTAGGTTTGATAAATGCTGGCGCGGTTATTCCTTCCAAATTATGAAGACCACCTAGTAAAATTGGTTTATAATTTATCTTAATATCTTTTGGTAAAGATTGGATTTTTTTGTAAGCTAAATAAGCATAAGGACTAATAAAATCAAAATAGAAACCTACTTCTTTAGTCATATAGATTAATTCTTTTTGCGTAAAAAATTCTTATAATCCAGTAAAGAGTGAGCCCAATTGGGCCAATAAAATAAGTTACCAATACAGGAAAAGACATTATTATTTTATTGATACCGAATTTTTGTGAGTCTTTAACAATCCACCCTCCACAAAATAAATTAATAGATAGAAAATGAGTCCAAAATAAAATTAAAAAGGATTTATCATTAAATAAGTAACCAATTGAATCTAAGCCTAAATATAGTTCAAAGTTTCTAATAAAGTCATATCCCTCGTTAAATAGTACATAAGTTAAATAACCGTAGGCGAAACTTAAAATAATAAAAGGAAAAATTGAAGTAATAAAAACTCTACATATTTGTGACTGAGGAAAGAAGACTAATATTAACCAAAAAGGCAAGACACCCAGATTTAACCAAAGAAAAATCATTTCAATTGTAAAGTATGTATAGATTTGATCAATCATTTTTTAGTGTATTATACAATAAGCTATTGAGATTCATATGAGAAATAGAAAAAAAACATTACAAATGACGGTAGAGGAGATGAGAAATTTCTCATTTGCCTATATTGAAAGATATGCGCCATCTAAACAACAACTTAGAACCTATCTATTAAAGAAATATCTAAAAGCTAATTTAGAAAATATTAAAAAACAAGACATTACAGATTTAATTGATGTTGTCTTGCAAGATCTTGAAAAAACTAAGTTTATTAATGATAAATTCTATTCTGAAAGTAAATCTAGAAGTTTAATTCAAAGAGGTAGTTCGGTTAATAAAATTAGAAACTATTTAATGACTAAAGGAATTAATGATCACTACATTAAAGAAACAATAGATAAGATTAAAGAGGATAACTCTGACCAAGATTTTTTTTCTGGAATAAAAATATGTAAAAAAAAGAGAATTGGACCAGCGAGGGTAGAGGATAACAGAGCACTATTTTATAAAAAGGATATTGCCTTACTAGCAAGAAATGGTTTTGATTTTGAAACATCAAAAAGGATCATGGATATTGACCAAGCTGACTATGTTAAAATAATTAGATTACTTTAATTTCTTTTCTTCCTCTTCTTTTTCAACAAGAGACTCAATTCTATTTCTAATAACGTTTTTAACAAATACAAAAACTAATAAACCAAAAATAGAAACAGACACTATAATTATTAAAATTATTCTTAATTGCTCATCCATTATAATATGTTTTTACTTTTTAAAATTAAACTTGGGTTTTTAAACTCAGATTTTCCATAGAGTATTTCATTGTAATTAAAATCAGTTACTTTGCCTCCCGAGTGTTCAAGAATTGCATGACCAGCTGCAATATCCCACTCACAAGCTCTTGGTTCAGCGACATACATATCAAACTCACCTGCTGCAATAACACAAAATTTTAGTGAGCTTTTCATTTTTTGAAAAGAACTTATTTTATATTTTTTATGAATTTCTAAAATTTCAGGTTTAAGATCGTTTGAATAACTTACTGCTGTATGTCCAGCATAGTTTTTTTCTTTATCCATTAATGAAATTTCTTGATTGTTAATTAACTCATAACTATGAGATAAACCGTAAGAGTAAAAAACTCTTTTTTTCGCTGGAACTGTTATAATCCCGATAGCTGGTTTTTTATCCAATATTAATGCTGCATTTAAAGTAAATTCATCACGGTTATTTATATAATCTCTAGTGCCATCAATTGGATCGATTAACCAAAAATTATTTAAATCAGTATCCATCTTATGATTTGCACTCTCTTCTGAAACAATAGCAATATTTGGAGTTATTTCTTGGATCTTGCTGGTTAAAATTTTATTAACTTCAATATCTCCATTACTTACAGGAGTATTGTCTGACTTAATTTCTTTTTTTAAACCAACCTCTCTCAGATCTAAAGCTACCTGACTTGCTTTATTAAAAGTTTCTATTAGTGAAAGAGTAATTTTCTTTTTTTCTTCAAGGTTCATTTATATAATTTTTCTAATTGTATTATTTTTGAATTAATAACTTTTTTTCCAACATTTTCAAAATTTACCGTAACCTTACCATTAATCATTGATTGAACTTGTCCAGTTCCCCAGTCTTTGTTGTTAGGGTTGATAACTTTGTCACCTGGTTCGAAATCTAAAATCATTAATTTACTTATAGTTAATATACTAATAAATATCATTAAATATGACAAAATTGAATTCTATTGGAATAGCTAAAGACCCAAAAGATACCTTAGTTGTTGTTGCAATGTCAGGAGGAGTAGATTCTTCTACAGTTGCAGCCATGATGAAAAATGAAGGTTACAATGTCATTGGCATAACTCTAAAACTTTATAACGATAGTAAAGAGACAGCTTCTTCAAAACAATGTTGTGCAGGCCAAGATATTATGGATGCAAAAAGAGTAGCTGATAAATTAAAAATAGAGCATAAAATTTTATATTATCAAAATAAATTTAAAGAAGGAGTTATTGACAATTTTATAGATAGTTATTTAAATGGAGAAACACCCATTCCATGCGTGCAGTGCAATAAGACAGTTAAATTTACAGATTTATTTGAAGAAGCAAAAAGACTCAACGCTGATGCTTTAGTAACAGGTCATTACGTTAAAAGTATTACTGAAAAAGATAATACAGATATGTATAGAGGCATTGATTTAAATAGAGATCAAAGTTATTTTTTATTCAATACCACAAAAGATCAATTAAATTTTTTAAGATTTCCTTTAGGCAATCTTCTTAAAGATGAAACTAGAAATATTGCAAGAGAGCTTGATCTTAATGTTGCAGATAAACCTGATAGTCAAGATATCTGTTTTGTCCCAAATGGAGACTACGCTTCAGTTATAGAAAAGTTTAGACCAAACTCTTTTAGCAAAGGTAACATTAAAAATATGAATGGTGAAGTGATAGGAGTTCACGATGGTATTATCAATTATACAATTGGTCAAAGAAAAGGAATTGGGGTTTCTGATAAGAACCCATTGTATGTAGTAAAGATTATCGCTGATAAAAATGAAATTATTGTTGGAGCTAAGGAGCATCTTGTTAAAACAAAAATAAATTTAAAGGATTTAAATATTATTACGAATGATCAAAATGATTTTAAAAATGAATTGTTTGTAAAAGTAAGATCTACTGGAAGATTGATTAAAGCCAAGATAGATATCAATGATACCAATGCGAACGTTAATTTATTGGAAGAAGAACATGGTATTGCGCCTGGTCAAGCATGCGTGTTTTACTCGAAAAATAATAATGGCTATAAGGTATTAGGTGGTGGTTGGATTAAAAGCTAATAACTGTAGGTATAAAAAAATTAGTTTATAATTTATTTATTTTTAGCTTTTCTCTTAGCTCTTCTTTTTTTAGAGCCCTGTTTTCTTCGACCTCTATGTTTCTTTGGGTAACCCATACTATCCTATATATAATTTTATTGACGTTATTGGAGGGATATAGCATTCTACCTTAAACTTATCAAATTTTTTATGACTAAATCATTCAAGACTTTCCTTAAACATACTGCAAAAGATTACCATAATCAGTCAGTTAACCCCCCTGTAGTACGGGCTTCGACTATTATCTTCAAATCCATGCAAGATATTAGAAAAATGCAGGATAAGAGCAAAAAAGATCCAACAGGTGGACATTTTGATTATGGAAGACAAGGAACCTCAACAACTCATGTTTTGTCACAAATACTCAAAGAAATGGAAGAGTGTTATCATGTATTTTTAACACCAACTGGATTTGGGTCAGTTTTCTTATCTATTTTTAGTGTTGTACGACCTGGTGATGAAATTATTGTGGCAGATCCTACGTATTCACCTACGAGAATTTTAACTCAAGATTTTTTGAAAGAGTTTAATATAAAATCTGTTTTTTATGACCCACATGATTTGAAAACTTTAGAAAAAGCAATTACAAAAAAAACAAAATTAATTTTTGTTGAAAATCCTGGAAGTAACACATTTGATTTTCAAGATTTAGGTAAAATAGTATCAATCGCAAAAAAAAATAAAATTTTTTCTGTAATTGATAATACATGGGGAACCCCTTATTTTTTAAAACCAGTTAAACTTGGATTTGATATGTCAATTGTATCTGCTACGAAATATTATTCAGGTCACTCTGATGTTATGGGTGGAAGTCTTGCGGTTAATAAAAAAGTTTTTAAACAAGTTGATAAGACGAATAAAATAACTGGTTTAAGACTTGGACCAGATGACGCATATTTAATAACAAGAGGGCTTAGAACTTTAGATGTTAGATTAGACAAGCACGAAAAAAGTGCAAAACAAATAGCTGAGTTTTTATCTAAATATAAAAATATAAAACTTTTATACCCACATAAAAAAGATTCATTTAATTTTAGAATGTGGAAAAAATATTATTCTGGTGCTTCAGGATTGATGGGTTTAAAAATTAAATCAAAAAATAAGAATTCTGTAATTAAGTTTGTTAATTCTTTAAAACTATTTGGTTATGGATATAGCTGGGGTGGATTTGAAAGTCTTGCGTTATATCAAGATAAACGTGAACAAGGTAATAGGGAATATTTAAAATTAGCAAAAGATGAACATTTAGTTAGATTGCACATTGGTTTAGAGGATCCAAAAGATCTCGTAGATGATTTAAAAAAATCTCTTAAACATGTTAAATGAATTCAGAAAAATTTATTCAGAATAAAACAGCTTTAATAACGCTGATTGCAGCCTGTGCTGTAGTTTTGATTTCTCTTGGAGTTAGACAAACCTTTGGTCTATTTTTCATGGATTTTAAAAATGACCTAGATATTTCAATAACTCAATCTGGATTAGCAATAGGTATTCAAATGTTAATGTGGGGTTTAACTGGTCCTATATTTGGAGCCATTGCTGATAAATATGGTGGACACAAAGCAATTTGTTTAGCATTTGTTTTTTATATTTTAGGGATTTACTTTTTGTATACTGGTCCAAATACTGGAATTTTTTTCCAAATAGATTTAGGACTTTTAGTTGGAATTGGTCTAGGTGGAACTGCAATTAGTATCCCAATGTCAATTGTTGGTAAACATTTTCCATTATCAAACAGAACTATAGCAATGAGCATAGTTACAGCTGTTGGTTCTTTGGGTTATTTTATCTCTCCGCTTTATACGAGTTATTCGTTAATTAAAAATGGATGGGTAGACACACTCTTTGTATTCACAATACTTTTGTTTATTGGACTTATAATAGCTTTTTTTGTCAGATCTCCATCTGCAGCTCAATCTATTGAAAAACCAAACAACCAAAGTGCCTTAGAAGCATTTAAGGAAGCTTTTAAAAACAAAAGTTACATACTGCTTACAGCTGGTTTTTTTGTGTGCGGTTTTCATATAACTTTAGTTGGTACACATGTTCCAAAATATGTAATTGATAGAGGTTTAGAAAGCTGGACAGCTGCTGCAATTTTATCATTAATTGGTCTCTTTAATATATTTGGTTCTTTATTAAGTGGATATCTTTCTACAAAAATTAGTAAAAAAATTATCTTAAGCTCTATTTATGCATTGAGAGGAATTTCAATTATATTATTCATATTTTTACCCGCTAGTAACATTAATGCATTTATCTTTGGTGCAAGTTTTGGTTTTTTATGGCTATCAACAGTACCTGCTACAAGTGGAATAGTTGCTCATATTTTTGGAACAAAATATCTTGGTATTCTTTATGGAATAGTTTTTTTAAGTCACCAAGTAGGGTCATTTTTTGGAGCATTTCTTGGAGGACTATTTTATGATTTATATGGCTCTTATGATTATGCTTGGTATTTAGCAATTGCTTTATCTGTTTTTGCAGCAATAATACATTTACCAATTAAGGAAGAAGTAGTTCTAAGACTAAAAACAGAATAGAAAATTGAATAAGAAAAAATACTTACTAGATTTAAATAATTCAAAAAAACCTTTTATAATCTACAAATCAGATGAGGGGTTTGATCTTTATACGGACTTTTCAAAAAAGATCATTTTAAACAATAACAACATCAAAAAATTTATTAACAAAAATACTAAATTAAAATCTATCCGCAAAGAAACAGACCTATTTATTGGTTTTTTCGGCTATGAAATACTAAACAGTTTAATTGACGTAAAAATAAAAAAACAAAAAACAATAAATTTCCCTAAAGGAATATTTTACAAACCTGAAACAAAAGTAAAACTTTCAAATAATCTGGAGTATAAAAAAACTACATCATCAAATTCTAGTGATTTGTTTAAAATAAATATTAATAAAAAATCGTACAAAATAATATTTGATAAATTTAAAAAGAAAATAAAATCTGGAGAAACATACCAGATTAAAATTTGCACTAAATATAGCAATAAATCAGAAATAGATGCTTTAGACTTTTTCTGCAGACTTGTAAAAAGCAATATGGCACCTGAAGCCTTTATGATTAAGGATAAAAATTATTCAATAATAAGCTGTTCACCTGAAAATTTGATAACAAAAAAAAATAGTTTTATAACTACAAAACCTATAGCAGGCACTTTAAAGAAAACTAAAAAATTAAATAAAAATAAAGCTCTTACTTTTTTTAGAAAAAACTTAAAAGAAACCAAAGAACACAACATGATTGTTGATATGGAAAGAAACGATTTATCTAAAATCTGTAAACCAGGTTCAGTAAAAATTTTAAAGAAAAAGATAGTTGAAGAATATAAAGACCTTTATCATTACGTGAGTTTAATTGGAGGACAACTCAAGAATAAAGTTACCTCATTAGAGATTATAAAAGCAATGATGCCAGGGGGTTCTGTAATAGGATGTCCTAAAATTAGTACATTAAATTTGCTAAATAAGCAGGAAAAACAAAATAGAAATATTTACACAGGTAGTTTTGGATACTTAAAGTTTAATGGGGATATGAGGTTTAATATTATTATTAGATCAATATTAAATTTTAAAGGTAAGTCAGAAATCTCAGTTGCCTCTGGAGTGGTAATTGACAGTAATGCTGCTCATGAATTTAATGAAAACTATATTAAAGCAAAGTCATTAATGGATCTTTACAAATGATATACATTATTGATCATCAAGACTCTTTTACTCACAACGTAGTACATCAATTTCAAAATTTTGATGAAGTGGTTTGCACCAATTTTAATAAAATAAATGAAAATAAATTAAAAAAAGCAGATATTATTGTTTTTTCACCTGGTCCAGGTGCACCGAAAGACTATCCAATTAGTTCAGAAATTTATAAAAAATTCAAAGGTAAAAAGAAAATTATTGGAATTTGTCTTGGGTTTCAACAAATTCTGCATTGTGAAAATGGAAAAATAATTGAACAAAAAAAGATTTATCATGGTTTTCAATCTAAAATAAAAGTAACTAGCAAAAACTCATTATTCAAAAAAAATAGTCAATTCACTGTAGGTAGATATCACTCTCTAAAATTAAAAGAGCCATTTACTGCGAAAAATTTTGAAATTACAATGAGGTGTGCTATTTCAAATACAGCAATGACAATAGAAAATAATAAAGAAAAAATATATGGCTTTCAATTTCACCCTGAATCTTTTTTAACTGAAAATGGTAACTTACTTATTAAAAAAATCTTATCAGCATAAAACTTACAAAGAGATTAATTTTAAAGATCTTTGGGGGGATAATGGTGTGTTCACTACGATGTGGATCTTTGGAAAACCTGCTAAAATACTTTTTTTTAAAAAACATATTAAAAATTTAATAAAGTCTTTAGAAATTTATAAATTAAACACCCCCAATCTTGAAAAAAATATTCTTAAATTAATCAAATCAAATATTGATAAAAAAAAATCTTACAATCATCTCCTTAGAGTTGCTGTAAATAAAAAGATGGTATCAATTTCTTTAAGAAATAGAAAAACTCCTAAATTAAATTTTAATTTAAAACTTATCAGTCACAAACGATTTGACCCTAAATTTAAAAATCTTAAATATAATTTTATACTAAAGCATTTATTAAAAATGGATAACACCACTTCAGATGTAGGTCTTTGTTACAAGAATACGATTTTAGAAAGTGGAACTTCAAATATGCTGTTTATAAAAGATGATAAAGTGTACTCTCCAATAAATAATATTTATAAAGGGATTACCTATAAATTTTTTAATAAAAAATTAGGTAAAATTATTAACAAAGATATATTGATTAAAACTTTATCCGAATATAATGAAATTCTTCTCATTGGCTCTGGAAAAGGTGTTGCATCAATAAAAAATATTAATGAAATTAAGTGGAAGAGAAAAAGTTTAAAATTTTATAAGACACTATCTAATTTTTATAAAAACGAAGTTAACAAATGCTCTATCTATAGATAAAATTATGTTTGACCCAAATAATCCCTGTTTATTCTGCAACTCCAAACAAAGTGGTTTAACTGCTGAAAATGAGTTGGCTTATGCTAGTTATGACACATATCCCATTTCTGAATTTCATTGTTTAATTATTCCAAAACGTCATGTTAGGGATTATTTCGATTTAAATGACGATGAGGTGATTGCTTGCAATAACTTAATCAAACAAATTAAAGAGGAAATATTGTTAAAAGATCCAACAGTTAAAGGGTTTAATATTGGAACAAATGTCGGTGCTATCGCTGGACAATCAATCTTGCATTGTCATATCCATTTAATTCCTCGTAGAGAAGGTGATGTTGATAACCCACAAGGAGGAGTTAGGTCGGTAATACCAAAGAAACAGCACTACAAGCGCAACGTGTAAAACCTTATATGGTAAAATAACTCATACAAAACGGTTGATCTATTATTTCAACTGTACTAAAAAACCACAATTAACAAAGATTCTAAATAAAGGTATTTCTAATTATGATGTCAATTAACCCTTTTTCAGTTTTAGCTGAAACTATATCTCCTGCAGCCATACAATTTTTTGTTTTAGCTATGATTGCTTTAATTATTATTGGAACAATAGTTCAGATGATCCATCATAAAAATGTAACTTACTTTTTTAATAATGCAAAAAAAGCAAAATTATCAGCTGAAAGAGAACTAGGTGCTGGAGAAAAGACATCAATTATTTTAAAAACTGTAGTGCATGATATTGCAACTACTGCAGAGCTTGGAGCTGGTAAAAGAAGAGTTGCACACGTTATGGGAATGTATGGAACTATTTTATTTTGGGTTGCATCAGTCGTATTAGTTTTTTGTTACACTGGAACAGGAACTGCCGCACCAACAATTTGGCCTATGATTTGGCATGTTGGAGCAATTATGACTTGTGTAGGTGGATACTGGTTTTGGTTATTTTTAAGAGTAGATGTGTTAGCAGAAGCTCATCCTTGGTACAGAATTATTAAAGCTGACTTGTTTGTACTAGCACTTCTAGCATGTGCAACTACTGGACTTGCCTGGTCTTATTTTCAATCATCAAATTCAATGGGACTTAGTTATTTATTTTTAATTTTATTTATTACCTCAAACATTGTTTTATTTGGGGGAGTTTATTGGTCAAAATTTGCACACATGATTTACAAGCCAGGTGCAGCAATCCAAAAAAACTTAGCAGAAGCAGATGGATCAAGAGACAATCTTCCTCCATTAGCTGATGCGCCAAAACAATTTGGACTAGGAATTAAAAGAGAACAACCAAAACACTATTAAAGAGAGAGGTAATATAATATGTCAACTTTTGTATACATGACGAGATGTGATGGATGTGGTCACTGCGTAGATATTTGTCCATCAGATATAATGCACATCGATGAAAATATTAGAAGAGCGGTAAATATTGAACCAAACTTTTGTTGGGAATGTTATTCTTGTGTAAAAGCTTGCCCCAATCATGCAATTGATGTTCGTGGTTATGCTGACTTTGCTCCAATGGGTCACAGTGTAAGAGTTAGACGTGAAGAAGAAAAAGGAACTATCTCTTGGAAAATTAAATTTAGAAATGGAACTACAAAAGATTTTGTATCTCCAATTACAACAAAACCTTGGGGAAAATTTATTCCTAAATTAGCAGAGGGTGAAAAGCCTAATGAAAATGAGATTAACTCTCAAATGCTTTACACTGAGCCTAATGGTTTAAATATTGATGGTAAATTACCATCAGTACCTAAAGATACCTTTAAAAAAGGAGTTTACTATTAATGGCTAAGCATAAAACACATTTTGAGGATTGCGATGTTCTAGTTGTTGGTGGTGGTATGGCCGGAACTGGTGCTACTTTTGAAGCTAGACACTGGGGAAGAGACATGAAAATTATTTGTGTTGAAAAAGCTAACATCGATAGAAGTGGAGCAGTTGCTCAAGGTTTATACGCTATTAACTGTTACATGGGTATGCAGTGGGGTGAAAACCAACCTGAAGATCACGTTAGATATGCTCGAAATGATCTAATGGGAATGGTTAGAGAAGATCTAGGTTATGACATGGCTCGTCACGTTGATTCAACAGTTCATATGTTTGATGAATGGGGCCTACCAATGATGAAAAATGAAAAAACAGGTCGTTATCTTAGAGAAGGTAAATGGCAGATTATGATTCATGGTGAAAGTTACAAACCAATCGTTGCAGAAGCTGCAAAAAAATCAGCTGACAAAATTTATAATAGAATAATGATTACTCATCTTTTAATGGATGAGGCTCAAGAAAATAGAGTAGGTGGAGCTGTTGGTTTTAATATGAGAACTGGTGACTTCCATGTATTTAGAGCAAAAACTGTAATTGTTGCAGCAGGTGGAGCATCTCACATTTTCAAACCAAGAGCAGTTGGTGAGGGAATGGGAAGAACTTGGTATGCACCATGGAGTAATGGTTCAGCTTACGCATTACCTATCGCTGTAGGAGCTAAAATGACACAAATGGAAAACAGAATTGTGTTATGTAGATTTAAAGATGGTTATGGTCCGGTTGGAGCATACTTCTTACATCTTAAAACATATACTCAAAATGCAAATGGAGAGAATTATGAGAAGAAATGGTATGATCAAACTAAAGAATTAGTTGGTGAATATATTGATCACCATCCAACTCCAACTTGCTTGAGAAACCATGCATTTATTCAAGAAACTATTGCAGGCGGTGGACCTATTCACATGGTAACTACTGAAGCATTCCAAGACCCACACCTAGAGACAGTTGGTTGGGAAAATTTTCTTGGTATGACTGTTGGTCAAGCTGTTGTTTGGGCATCTCAAAATATTGATCCTAAATACACAAATCCTGAATTAACTACATCTGAACCTTATGTTATGGGTTCTCACGCAACATGTTCTGGAGCTTGGGTTAGTGGACCTGAAGATTTATCACCACCAGAATATTTCTGGGGTTATAACAGAATGTTAACAATTGATGGTCTTTTTGGTGCAGGTGATACTGTAGGTGGAAGTGCCCATAAGTTTTCTTCTGGATCATTTACTGAAGGTCGTTTAGCTGCAAAAGCTGCTGTTAAATACATTCAGGATAAAAAAGCAGAAGGTATTAAAGTTACTGATAAACAATGTGAAGACTTTAAAACTGCCATTTTTAAACCTTTAGAGACTTACCAAGTAGCTCAAAATGAAATTACAGGTGGAACAGTTTCACCAAGTTATATTTCCCCTATTCAAGGTCTTCAACGTCTACAAAGAATTATGGACGAGTACGTTGGTGGAATTGCAACTAATTACATGACTAATGGTAATATGCTTAAGAGAGGCTTGGAATTACTTGCTTGGTTAGAGGAAGATTTAGAAAAAGTAGGTGCTGAAGATTTACACCAACTTATGAGAGCTTGGGAATTAAAACACAGAGCTTTAACTTCTCAATGTGTAACTGAACACACTATGTTCCGTGAAGAAACACGTTGGCCTGGTTACTATTACAGAGGTGACCATATGAAACTTGATGATGATAATTGGCATTGTTTAACAGTTTCTAGACGTGATCCTAAAACTGGTAAATTCTCTCTTGAAAAAGTGCCGGTTTACCACATAGTTGACGAGAACGAGAAGAAAAAAGCTTCTTAAAACAGTTAAACTTAAATTATGAATCTTTTAGAGAAATCTGATGATGAGATTATAGCAATTGCTAATCCTATTTGGGATAATCTTGTTAAGACATCAAATATGAAGGATTATGGTGGGTTTACTAAAGACTTTGGAACTCAAATGTTATTTGGTGCAAATGAAGTAGAGCTTGGAAAACAATGGGCAAACAACAAATTGTTAACTAGTTTATCTGAAGATTATAAAGCTTTTGGATGTTTAAGAAGAGGTATGAATATTACTGTTTTGTTTAAGCAAAAAAGTAAAGAGATTGAAGGTGAGTTCCTTGGAAGATTAGTTCTTGGAGTTGAAGGTGACGATGTGAAGGTTTTTGGGGCAACCATCTACTAATAAAAAAAATCACTTTATATTAAATATTTATTTGACAAATAACTAACTGGGTGTATTGACGGTTGTAATGTCAATTTTCAACGTAAAAATAATAAATAAACTTTCAAATTTTAAAGCAACTTTTATAAAAACAGGGATCTTCGTTAGTCTAGCTGCTTATTGGGGTGTTATTTTAGTTGGAACTTTTATCACATTTAATTAGGTTGTTTTTTAACAACTATTAATTTTTTATGGATGTATTTCTACCAATAGCTCAAGTATTTGTTAATCCTATTGAAATACTTTTATTGAGTGCAATTGTTGGAGTGCTTTCAGGTTTATTTGGTGTTGGTGGTGGTTTTTTAATGACACCATTCTTAATTTTTTTAGGCGTACCACCTGCGTACGCAGTTGCAAATGAAGCTAACAATATTCTTGCAACATCAGTATCAGGATCAACAACTCATTATTTAAAAAATACTTTAGATTATAAAATGGGTCTTATGATTGTTATTGGTGGAACAATTGGAACTGCGTTAGGTATTTATACTTTTACATATTTTAAAGGTATTGGAAAAATTGATACAGTTATTTCTTTAGCCTATATGTATATACTCGCAATAATTGGTACACTGATGTTAGTTGAGAGTCTTAGAGAAATAGACAGAGCAAAAAGAAATCTTATAGTTAAAAAAAAATTACACGTTCATTATTGGATACACGGTCTTCCATTAAGAATGAGGTTTCCAAAATCAAAATTATACGAAAGTATATTTACTCCAATTATAATTGGTTTATTTGTAGGATTTATTGCTGCTATAATGGGAATAGGGGGTGCTTTTATATTAGTGCCTGCAATGATTTATATAATTAAAATGCCAACAAAATTAGTTCCAGGAACTTCTTTGTTTGTAACAATTTTTGTCAGTGTCATAGTTACTTTTTTACATTCATTTAATTTTGGCTCTATAGATTTAATGTTAGTATTTATGTTGGTTATTGGATCAATCATAGGGGTTCAAGTGGGGCAAAAACTTGGTGAAAAAATTGACAGCTCAGGATTAAAAGTATTACTAGCAATTTTATTATTGATAGTTGGAATAGCTATTGCTTATGAAACATTCTTTGCTGAACAGACTGAAAAAGAAATAATACAAGTATTAACTTCAGATTTAAATTTTTTCTCACTATTTATTTTAGAATTTTCAGAAGACATGCCATTTTTTTATGGATTATTTTCAATTATGTTTGCAATTCTTTTAGGAGTAGGTGCTGCTCTTATTAGGCGTGTTTTTTCTAATTTTAAAAAAAAGATGTTACTGAAGTCTTAGTTTAAGAAATTAATATAAAATTCTATACTTAAAATACTTACCAAGCCTACTGTCGCCATTCCTATAAATCCCACTAAAAATGGTTTATAGCCCATATTTTTAAGGTCTTTCAGATTTGTTGATAAACCAATAGCAGCCATCGCCATTGTTAAAAATACTTTTGATGATGATTTAATAGTATCGACTGTCTCTAACCATAAAATATTATAATTGTTTAAAAAAAATTGATCTCCAATATTCCTTAAAATTATCATAGCCACAAAACCTAGTACAAAATAGGGGAAAATTGATATTATTGAGTAATTTTTTTTAACAACATTGTTTCTATTATAAAGAAATGCAAACAGTGGAATCATTATAACCAAAAAAGTATTTCTTATTAATTTTGTCACTGTTGCAATACTCAATGTTTCTGGGCTATTAAATTGTTGATCGTAAATAAGCCCAGCTGCAGCTACTTGTGATGTTTCATGAATAGATGTACCTAAAAATAAACCAGTAAACATTGGTTCAGCATCAAAGTAATAATTGGCAAAATAAGGATACATAAGCATCGATAAAATTCCAAATAATGTAATGTTAGCAACTGCGTAAGAAACTTCATTTTTTTTTGCACCTATAATTGGGGCGGTCGCCATAATTGCTGTTGTTCCACAAACTGTACTACCAATAGCTATTAAGTAAGCCATTCGTGTTGGAATTTTTAGTTTTTTAATTAATAGCTTAATCACAACTAATACACTTATAATGCAGACAATAATTAATGGTATAGCAACTGATCCAAATTCTAAAAATTCAAATGGCTTTAGTTGAATTCCTAAACAAATTATCCCAAGTTTAAGAATATAATTTTGTGTAAAATTCAAACCTTTAATAAAATTTTCTCTCATTTGGAATGCATTTCCAAAAAATATCCCAATTAGAATCGCAATCATTGCTGTTGATATTGGGCTTTTTTCATAACCCAAAAGTTCTATTCCAATAATATTATTAAATCCTTGAGATAAAGTGTAGAGAACGAATGCTAAAATAATACCTGGTACAATGACCAGGTATTTTTTAAATAGCATTAATTAATAGATGAGTTTTAAGCACTTCTGTAAAGCTTAGTCATAACAAATTCTTTATGACCCAAAGCTTCAGCACAAGTTAATCTACCGTTAGCAACTCTAATCATTGATTTGATTAATTCATCACCAGCTTCAGACATAGTCATCTCTCGTGATAAAATTTTCGATACATCACAATCAATATGTTCACCCATACCTTTTACAGTTAATGGGTTGGCAGTTAATTTTACAACTGGCTCTATAGGGTTACCTACGATATTACCTTGACCTGTTGGGAATAAGTGAATGTTAAATCCAGCAGCTGCTTGAAGTGTAATACACTCTGCTGCTGCAGATGAAGTATCCATAAAGTATAATCCTTTTCCTTTAGTAGGTTCTTCAGCTGGCTCTAAAACATCGATAAACTTACAATTTCCAATTTTTTGGAAGTTTCCAAATGCTTTCTCTTCAATTGTCGTTAATCCTCCTGCAATATTTCCTGCAGTTGGTTGACTATCAGAAAGATCATCTGTCGCTTCTTTTAGAATAAAATCGTTGTAATCACTCCATGTTTTCATGAATTTTTCAGAAGCTTCTGGAGTTGCACCACGTGTAGCACAAACTTTTTCAGCACCAGTTAACTCTGAAGTTTCACCAAAACATAAATGAACTCCTAATGGCTCTAATTTGTCCATTAAATTTCCGACTGTTGGGTTAGCAGCAAGACCTGATGTTGTATCAGATTCACCACATTTAACAGAAATCCATAAATCACTTAAAGGACACTCTTCTCTTTGTTTCTCAGAAGCCCACATTGCAAATTCTTGAGCTTTTTTAGAAGCTTTCATGATTGTCCCAATGTCACCAGTTCTTTCAATATGAAATCCTTCAACTGGTTTTCCAGTTTTAGCAATCTCATCAACAATTCTTTTTGTCCATTTAGGTTCAATTCCAATAACAATTACAGCAGCAACGTTAGGGTTTTTTCCAGTCCCAATCATTGTTCTAAAGTGTAAATCTAAATCAGCACCAAACTGAAGTCTTCCGTAAGAGTGAGGAAGGGCCATTGTACCTTTAATATTATTTGCTACAGCTTCAGCACAAGCGTTCGAGATATCATCTACAGGTAGGATGATTACGTGGTTTCTAGTACCAACTCTGCCATTTTCTCTTTTATAACCTAAAAAACTTTTTGGAATTTCCATATTTTTTACCACTTCTTCGTTTTTACATTGTGAACATGAACATGCTCACCTTTTTTGATTGATTTAACTACTTTTCCAATATCATGACCATATTTCAAAATAGTATCACCTTCATTAAGGTCAACCATTGCAATTTTATGTCCTAATTGAATTTCATCTACTGATTGAATTTGAATTGTTTTATCATTCTCCATAATCCAACATGCGCAATCTTGTTTTGGAGTGATTTTATCAATAACAACTACTCCTACGTTGTCTTTCTCGTCGTGTATAATAATGTCTGTAGCCATAATTGTGTCGATTTGTTTGTTTGAAATTTTTTAAATCTTATATATTAATCTTAGAAATTAACAAATTATTTATAGATTTTTTTAACAACTTAAGCAGGAAGGCCTAATTATTATGACTAAAATGACAACAGAAGAAGCTTTTGTAAAAGTTTTACAAATGCATGGAATTGAACACGCATTCGGAATTATTGGTTCAGCCTTTATGCCTATTTCAGATATTTTTCCTGACGCTGGAATTACTTTTTGGGATGTTGCTCATGAAACAAACGGTGGATTAATTGCTGATGGTTACACAAGATCTACTGGTAAAATGTCAATGGTTATTGCACAAAACGGCCCTGGAATTACAGGTCTTGTTACTCCTATTAAAACTGCATACTGGAACCACACACCATTATTATTGGTAACACCTCAAGCTGCTAATAAAACTATGGGTCAAGGTGGCTTTCAAGAAGTAGAACAAATGAATTTGTTTAAAGATATGGTTTGCTACCAAGAAGAAGTTAGAGACGCTTCAAGAATGGCAGAAGTATTAAATAGAGTAATAGAAAAAGCGATCAGAGGATCAGCTCCTGCACAAATAAATGTTCCAAGAGATTATTGGACACAAGTAATTGATATCGATCTTCCTCCAATTGTTAGACTTGAAAGACAAGCGGGTGGAGTTGATGCAATCAAAAAAGCAGCTGACTTATTATCAAACGCTAAGTTTCCAGTGATATTATCTGGTGCTGGTGTTGTAATTGGTGGAGCGATTGAAGATTGTAAAAAATTAGCTGAGAAATTAGATGCCCCAGTTTGCTCAGGGTATCAACACAATGATAGTTTCCCAGGAAGTCACCCATTAGCAGCTGGACCATTAGGATACAATGGATCAAAAGCTGGAATGGAATTAATTAAGAAAGCTGATGTTGTTCTTGCACTCGGTACAAGATTAAATCCTTTCTCAACATTACCAGGTTATGGAATGGATTACTGGCCTAAAGATGCAAGTATCATTCAAGTTGATATGAATTCAGATAGAATTGGTTTAACTAAAAAAGTATCAGTTGGTATTTGCGGGGATGCAAAATTAGTTTCTCAACAAATTTTAGCTCAACTTTCTCCAACAGCAGGAGATACGAATAGAGAAGAGAGAAAAAATACAATTCACCAAACTAAATCTGCTTGGTTACAAGAGTTATCAAGTCTAGATCATGAAGATGATGACGAAGGTACAGTTTGGAATGCAGAAGCTAGAAAAAGAGATGCAGATAGAATGTCTCCTAGAGAAGCTTGGAGAGGAATTCAAGCAGGTATGCCTGATGATGTAATTATATCAAGTGACATTGGTAATAACTGTGCGATTGGTAATGCTTATCCTACATTTGAAAAAGGTAGAAAATATTTAGCACCAGGATTATTTGGTCCTTGTGGTTATGGTTTTCCAGCAATTTTAGGTGCAAAAATTGGATGTCCTGATACACCAGTAATTGGTTTTGCAGGTGACGGTGCATTCGGTATCAGCATGAACGAAATGAGTTCAGTTGCTAGACCAGAATGGCCAGCAATTTCAATGGTAATTTTTAGAAACTACCAATGGGGCGCTGAAAAAAGAAATACTACTTTATGGTTTGATGACAATTTTGTTGGAACAGAGCTTGATCCAGAATTAAGTTATGCAAAAGTTGCTGATGCTTGTGGATTAAAAGGGGTTACAGTTCGAACTATGGAAGAGACTACCGCTGCTATCAAGCAATCATGTGAAGATCAAAAGAAAGGAATTACAACATTTATTGAAGTAATTCTTAACCAAGAACTGGGAGAGCCTTTCAGAAGAGATGCTATGAAAAGACCAGTTAAAGTTGCAGGGATTAAAAAAGAAGACATGATCAAGCAACCTTCATTGGTATCTTAAGATCTTTTAAAAATATCTTATCTGTCATAATCTAACTACATGAATGTAGTTAATGATACTGGTTGTAGTTGGATTATTGACCTTGATAGAAGATCTAATATAAAAAATTTAGATAAAGATAAATCTTGTGACTGGTTAATAGTAGGTGCTGGTTACACAGGTTTATCTGCTGCTAGAAAATTATCAGAGCTGCATCCAAATAAAAAAATTATTATTGTTGATGCACAATTAGCAGGTGAGGGTGCAAGCGGAAGGAACTCAGGGTATTTAGTTGATACTACCCTTAATGATGGTTTCACCTCCAATAAAGAGCTTTCCAATTATAAAAAAAAACAGACATTTACAAATTAGGAATTGATGTTGTAAAAAAGTTTATTAAAGAGCATCAGGTAGATTGTGATTGGAATGAAAGTGGAAAATATTTCGCCTCATCAAATGAAAAAGACAGAAAGATATTAGAAAATTTTAGTAAAACTTTATTAAAGCTAAACTTTGAGCATAATATTTTAGATAAAGATGATTTAGGTAAAAGATTGGGTACGAATTTTTATAACTTAGCACTTTATACTAAAGGAGGAATTTTATTACATCCGGGAAAATTAGTTAGAGCAATGGTTGACACTTTGCCAGATAATGTTGAGCTATTAGAAAATACTCAATTAGATGAATGGTCAAAAAATAGTGATACAATTATTTGTAAATTTAATAATCATAAAATAATTACTAAAAAGATTATTTTTTGCACAAATGGTTTTTTAAAATCACTTGGTATAAAAGATAATTATAATTTTCCCTTAACTTTGACTGCAAGTATGACAAGACCATTAACCGATAGTGAGTTTAAATTTATAGGTGAACCTAAAGAGTGGGGGGTTTTACCTGTTAGACCAATGGGTGCAACTATTAGAATGACAAAAGATAAAAGAATTTTAATTAGAAATACTGCAGAAGTTCATGGTCCTTTTAAAATGTCTAAATCAGAGTTAGATAAAAGATCTTTAAATCAAAAACTTGGAATTAAAAAAAGATTTCCAAGCCTAAGAGATGATATTATAGAATCTAGTTGGTCTGGGATTGTATCCAGGTCAAGAAATAGCTCACAAATTTTTGAAAAAATTGAAGATAATGTCTTTGTGGCAGGTTGTTATAATGGTTCTGGTATTGGTGTTGGAACTTTATTTGGTGAACAGATAGCAATCAAAGCAAGCAACGAAGATAGCAATGAAATTAATATAATAGAGTCTAGAAGTAAGCCTACTTGGCTACCACCACAGCCATTTTTAAACATTGGAGTTAAAACAAGATTGATGTTTGAGAGGTTTAGATCTCGATCTGATATTTAGTTATTGATTTCTTATAAGTGGATAAACTTTAGGGCTTAAATACTTAAAATTAGTAATCATAATTAAAATTAATGTAGCAAGTCCAATACCAATAGTTACCTTTAAAAATATTGCCAAATCAAACATCCAAGTAATTTGAAAAATATTTTCGATGATAAATTGTGAACCTATAACTGCAAAAAATAAAGCTATTAAAATTATGGATGTGAATATAATAAAAAACTCAATGATTGAAGAGAGCACAACCTCAATCTTAGAAAAGCCTAGAATTTTAAATATTAAGTTTTGAAATTCTTTAATTTTCCCCTGAACTATAATTGCGCTTGATATGACAATTAAACCAATGACTATAGTTATTGCCGATATAACAGTTACAGCAATAAACACTTTATTTAATAGATCGGTTACTTTTTCCAAGTAATCAGTAATTTTTATAATAGAAAGACTGGGTATTTTATCCAACAAAGTAATTTCATTAAAATTTTCTAAACTTTTAAATTTTGCAGTAGCCAAATATTCATGGGGTATATTTTTTGCAAATTGAGGATTTAATAACATTGCAAAGTTAATAGTAAAATCTCTATAGTCTACCAATCTAAAGTTTACAATCTCACCTTCAATTTCACGACCATAGATATTTAAAGTAAAAATATCACCAATTTTAATATTAAGATCTTTAGCAACTTTACTATCAAGCGAAATTTGAAGTTTATCAGGCCTGCTTAAATCCCACCACTTACCTTCTACAATCGGATTATCTTTTAAAACTTTATCAGTCCAAGAAGACCTTCTGTCATTTCTAATCGCCCAGTTGCTATCATTACTTGAAGCGGTATAAGTTTTCGGATCTATTCCATTAATTTTTACAATACCTGTTGAGACCATCGGCACAATTTCAAGGTTAGCTTCTTTATCCATATCAAATATTAAATCTTCAAATATTTGCCTTTCATCACTTTGAATGCCAATAAAAAAATAATCAGGAGCAAGTTCTGGTATAGATTTTGCAATTTCTCTTTTAAAGTTTGAGCCAACAAAAGCTAAAGTTAATAATAGGGTGACACCTAAACCCAAGGACATAATAGTTATAGGAGTAATACTTTTAGTTTGAGTGATATTTTTAACTGATACTTTAATTGAAATATTTGGGTGCTCTTTAAGTCCTTTAAATAATTTAATAATCAAGTTTGATAATAAATAAAAAACTAATAGACAAATAAAGAATGCTCCAAAATAACCTAAGCTATAAATGGGTCGAGCTGAACCAATAGTAAATAAAGAAATTAAAACTGATAATAAAAATAGACTTAAAAAAATTGATTTCTGTGAATAATAAAATTGAAGGTTTTGAAATACATTTCTAAACA